>ERZ780228.801-NODE-801-length-25014-cov-2.702913_pt1 | contig 25014 bp, 18 predicted proteins | sample MGYA00511015_ERZ780228 | MGnify/ENA primary metagenome ERZ780228 (study PRJEB29588, sample SAMEA2161897) | human gut metagenome | biome: human gut; feature: human-associated habitat; material: faeces | place: Denmark | collected 2008/2010 ...
AGTACCGTAAAGCCAATGATCGCCCTTCCCTTCCATCCAAGCAATGCATTTGAGATCGACGAATTAAAGGCAAATATGAAGGATATCCTTCATATGGTAGAAATGGATGCTGAAAAGGTATCCGGAGGAAAAGCGCATTTCACACTTCTTGATAAAGTAGTTGGAAATGACCTGATGGTACAGCAGGGAATTATCGCAGGCTGTGCAGGGGGAACTTACACCAATGTGATCGAAGCAGCACATGCACTTCGCGGAAAGAACTGTGGCTGTGATGAATTTTCACTGGCTGTTTATCCTTCTTCCCAGCCGGTATTCTCAGACCTGGTAAAGAAAGGCGCTATTTCAGACCTGATGGATGCAGGCGCTATCATCCGTACCGCTTTCTGCGGACCTTGCTTTGGCGCAGGCGATACACCTTGCAACAATGGTTTAAGTATCCGCCACACCACCAGAAACTTCCCGAACCGTGAAGGAAGCAAGCCAGGAAACGGACAGATGGCAGCGGTAGCACTGATGGATGCCCGTTCTATTGCAGCAACAGCAGCAAACGGAGGAAAACTTACCTCTGCATGGGAGTTAGACTGCTGGAATGATATTCCGGAATATGACTTTGATGATAAGTCTTACAAGAACCGTGTATATCAGGGCTTTGGTAAGGCAGAAGAGGAGAAATCCCTTGTATATGGTCCAAATATCAAAGATTGGCCGGAGATGAGCCCATTAACAGACAATATCCTCTTAAAGGTATGCTCCAAGATCATGGACGAAGTAACCACGACCGATGAGCTGATCCCATCTGGTGAGACCTCTTCCTATCGTTCCAACCCATTAGGACTGGCTGAGTTTACATTATCCAGAAGAGATCCTGAATACGTAGGAAAGAGCAAGGCGGTAGACAAATTAGAGAAGGCAAGAACAGCAGGACAGAAGCCATCAGAGTTAGATGCAGACCTGAATGGGGTATTTGATGCCATCCATACCATTTCCGGTCAGGAAAATGTAAATGAAATGGAAACAGAGATCGGAAGCATGATCTATGCTGTAAAGCCTGGTGATGGTTCTGCAAGAGAACAGGCTGCAAGCTGCCAGAGAGTCATCGGCGGACTTGCAAACATCACAAAAGAATACGCAACCAAGCGTTATCGTTCTAATGTAATGAACTGGGGAATGATCCCATTCCAGATGGTAGAAGAGCCTGAGTTTGAAGTAGGAGACTATATCTACGTTCCAGGTGCAAAAGCAGCACTGGATAGTGATTTAAAAGACATTAAGGCTTATGTGATCAATGCAGATACCAAGGCGGTAAAAGAGATCAGTCTGTACGTGGCAGATATGACTGCAGATGAAAGAAAGATCGTAAAAGCAGGCTGTCTGATCAATTATAACCGTGCAAGAAAAGGCTTAAAGTGATATAATGTAAGGAGCGCGTCAGCGCGGGAGACCTGAGTATAAACACACAGTGCCACATATTTTCCTGATTCAAAATGATCTGGAAAATGTGTGGCAGTGCCCGTTTGAAAATGCTTTTGCACAGATGCGGGGGTAACAAAAAGATGTTGAAAAGACATCGTTAAAAATAGGAGGAAATAAAGATGGAGATCAAGAAACCGGCCATGGCAGGAACTCTGGAATCCAGTGACTGTCAGGTAACCGTAGAACCGGGAAATGGTTCTGTGGAATTTAGCCTGGAAAGTGCTGTCATCAATCAGTATGGCAACCAGATCCGCAAGGTAGTCCTTCAGACACTGGAGAACCTGGATGTAAAGGATGTAAAAATCTCAGTGGTGGATAAGGGCGCTTTAGACTGCACCATTAAGGCAAGAGTAGAAGGTGCGGTATTCCGTTCTTTAGATCAGATCAAGGATATCCCATGGGGAGGTGCAGTAAGATGATCAATGCGAATAAGAAACGTTTAAGAAGAACCATGATGTTCTTAAATGCACAGAAGCCAGGTCTGATCAAAGACCCATATATCTACAAACCAGACTCCATTATGCTGGATCTGGAGGATGCGGTTGCTGAGAACCAGAAAGATGCAGCACGTTTTTCCTTATATCATGCATTAAAAGAGATCAACTACAGAGGCTGCGAGAGAGTTGTCCGTATCAATGGCCTTGACACCCCATATTGGGAAGAAGATATCCGCTGTGCAGTAGCAGGCGGCTGTGATGCCATCCGTATCCCTAAGACAGAAAGCGCACTGGATGTACAGAGAGTAGAAGCTGTAGTAGAAGAGTGCGAAAAGAAGTACGGTATCCCGGAAGGCCACACACTGATCATGGCAGCGATCGAGTCTGCAAGAGGTGTTATGAAGGCTCTGGATATCTGCGAGGCATCTGAGAGACTGTTTGGTATCGCTCTTTCCGGTGGTGACTATACAAAGGACTTACAGACACACATTACCGGTACCGGTCTTGAACTGATGGGTGCACGCCAGAACATGATCATCGCAGCCCGTGCAGCTGGTGTACAGTGTTTTGATACTGTATACACAAACCTGGATGATATGGAAGGTTTCCGTCACGACGTAGAGACCATCCATTTAATGGGATTTGATGGAAAATCCATTATCAATCCACGTCAGATCAACATTGTACATGAGATCTTCACACCAACCCAGAAGGATATCATTTTTGCTGAGAAAGTAGTTAAGGAGATCGACGAAAAGAAGAAACTGGGTATCGGCGTATTCACTGTAGACGGCAAGATGATCGACATTGCATTCTATGACGGCGCAAAGAGAACCATCGAACTTGCCAAGGCATCAGGCGTATATAAGGGGGATCTGTAAAATGATAAATGCAGTTGGAAGAGATATACCAGAAGAGATCCTGGAGATGACTGGTAAAGAGGTATTCCAGGGAAATCATTACAGGGACGGATATGTATACAAAAAGGACGGCCCGTATACAAAATGTGTGGTAAACAATACACAGAGCAAGCTGGTTGCCAACATCCATGATGTGCTGATAAAATGCGGCATCAAGGACGGCATGACTTTAGGCTTCCATCATCATTTCCGTGATGGTGACTATATCGTAAATATGGTCATGGAAGAAGTACATAAGATGGGTATCAAGGATATCACTATCTGTGCAAGCTCCTTAGGTAAGGCACATGACCCGATCGTTCCTTATATCGAAGACGGAACCATTACCAATATCCAGTCCTCCGGTGTCCGCGGTAAGATCGGTGAAGCAATCTCTGCAGGTAAATTAAAGGGACTTGCAATCATGCGTTCCCACGGTGGCCGTGTAAGAGCAATCGAGAGCGGTGAGACAAGAATTGATATTGCATTTATCGGAACACCAACCTGTGATGACTATGGCAACTGCCGTGGTATCGGTGGTAAGAGTGACTGTGGTGTGCTTTCCTATGCTATGGTGGATGGTGATTATGCAGATAAGGTAGTAGCTATTACCGACTGCCTGGTACCATTCCCGAACTTCCCGGCACATATTTCCATGACCAAGGTTGACTATGTGGTAGTAGTAGACGCTATCGGTGATCCGAAGAAGATCGCTACCGGCGCAGCAAAGCCGACTACGGATATGAGAAAGCTGATGATGGCTGACTACTGTACCCAGTTCGTAGTAAACAGCCCATATTTCAAGGACGGATTCTCTTACCAGACCGGTGTAGGCGGTGCGTCTATCGCATCCACCATTTCCCTGGCTAAGATCATGAAGGAAAGAAATATCCGCATGCGTTTTGGCGTAGGCGGCCTGACAAAGCCAATGTGCGACCTGCTGATCAACAACCAGGTAGACTGCCTGCTTGATACTCAGGACTTTGACCTTGCAGCTGTAGAGTCTGTAAAGAACTTAAAGCATTTCCGTATTTCTGCCGGTGAGTACGCGGACCCATTTAACAAGGGTGCTGTTGTAAATAAGCTGGATTTCGTAATCCTGGCAGCACTGGAAGTAGACGTAAACTTTAACTGTAACGTAGTTGTAGGTTCTGACGGTGTGATCACCGGTGCACAGGGCGGACATCCTGATACAGCAGCAGGAGCTAAGTGTACTATCGTTATCGCTCCACTGCTTCAGGGAAGAATTCCTGCGATCTGCAGCGAGGTAACCACAGTAACCACTCCTGGAGAGAGCATTGACGTAGTTATCACGGATTACGGTATTGCTATCAACCCAAGAAGACAGGATCTGATCGAGGCAATGAAGGGTGTAGACCTGCCATTTAAGACCATTGAAGAACTGCGTGACATCGCATACTCTATCGTAGGCGAACCGGAGAAGGTTCAGTTTGGAGACAGAGTAGTAGGTATCATCGAAGCCCGCGATGGCACGATCATGGACGTTGTACGCCAGGTCAAGCCATATGAGTTTGCTTAGTCAGCAACGAACAAACCGCCTGCGTAAGCAGGCAGTGGAGCGCGTAAGCGCGGGTTTGTGAGTCTGAGAAGTTTGTGAGTCTGCAAAATTTATAAGTCTGAAAAAAAAGTCCATGCCGCTGCCGCACTGGCAGCCTGCATGGACTTTTTTCTACTTCAATTTCCACTTCAAAAGCAATGCTGAATTGGTAATAACCAATACAGATCCTGCATTATGCACCAGCGCTCCCACAACCGGATTTAACTTTCCTGTAATAGCCAGTGTGATAGCCAGGAAATTCAGTGCCATGGAAAAAGTCATATTGACCTTAATGGTAGTCATCATGCGCTTGGAAAGAGCTACAAGATGAGGGATTTCTTTTACCTCGTCATCCACCAGCGCAATATCTGCTGCATCTACCGCAATATCACTTCCCACACCGCCCATGGCAATACCAACATCGGCAGCTTTTAAAGCAGGAGCGTCGTTAACTCCGTCCCCGATCATACATACCAGTTCCTTTTTCTCCTGACAGGAACGGATAAAGTTCAGTTTATCTTCCGGGAGACAGTTTGCCTGTACTTCTTTGATATGCAACTGTCCGGCAATAGCAGCAGCTGCATTTTCATGGTCTCCTGTAAGAAGGACAGGTTCTACATTCAGACTGTGAAGCCGGCTGATCATAGAGGTACTTTCCATACGCACTGTATCAGAAAGAGCCAGGAAACCAGCCAGAATGCCGTCAAAAGCCACATAGATCACAGTACAGCCCTGGGCCAGGAAGCCTTCTGCTTTTTCTGTAATATCCTGATTGAAAGAGATCCTATTTTCAGTCATCATTTCCATGTTTCCAGCCAGTATCATTTTGCCTTCTATTAAAGCAGAAACACCACGGCCGGGGATCATATGAAAATCATACACTGCAGGGACGGCGCCGTATTTCTGTTTAAAACAGCCAAGAACCGCTTTTCCAAGAGGATGTTCCGAGTGCTGTTCTGCTCCGGCACAGAAGCGGTAAATATCTTCACTGGAGTAGCCTGGATGAGTGCCGCAGGTTAAAGTACCTGTTTTATCAAAGGTGATCTTAGAAACTTTTGCCAGTTTTTCCAGAGCATCCCCTTCACGGACCAAAAATCCGTGCTTTGTGGCATTTCCAATGGCAGCCATAATGGCAGTAGGAGTGGCCAGGACCAGAGCGCAGGGGCAGAAAACAACCAGAATAGTAACGGCTCGGATGATCTGACCGGTAAACAGCCAGGTAAGAGCAGCAGCGCTTAATGCAATTACCACGATCCAGGTTGCAAAACGGTCAGCCAGACCAACGATCTTTGCCTTTCCTGCATCTGCTGACTGCACCAGACGGATCATGCGCTGGATAGAGCTGTCTTCGCCAACCTTAGTAGCCTTCATTTCAAAGGTACCAAACTGGTTCACTGTACCGGAAGAAACTTCATCTCCAACAGTCTTGTCTACAGGAAGAGACTCACCGGTCATAACAGCCTGGTTTACCGATGTATTTCCTGAAAGGATCACACCGTCTACAGGAATGGTCTCACCGGGAAGGACGCGGAGAATATCGTCTACAGCTACATCCGTTGCAGCAACTATGGTTTCTGTGCCATCCTTGACCAGCCTTGCAGTCTGTGGTGTCAGGCGCACCAGCTTTTCAATTCCGGCCCGGGCTTTTGCAACAGTCAGTTCCTCTAACAAAGCACCTAACTGCATGATAAATGCCACTTCACCGGCAGCAAAATCTTCATCGATAAAGACAGAGGCGATCAGCGCCAGAGATACAAGAACATCGGCTTTGATGTCAAATTCTGTGATCAGACCAATGACAGCTTCCATGATAATGGGAATACCACACAGAATAATGGCAACCCAGGCTGCGTCAAATGGCAGCGGGATCAGTTTAAAAATACTGATGATCAGTGCAATACCGGAAATGACCAGGAAACAGATGTCTTTCTTTATACCGCCGATCTCCATAAGAGCTTCCAGCTTTTTAACAGACTCTTTCATAATGGATCCTTCTTTCTGCATTATTGCAAATGTTATGTGAGAATGCATATGACTTTTATACCTATGGGGGTATACCTAACATATCTGCATTATACCTATAGGGGTATATGTTGTCAAGAAGCAATTATAAAAGGATCCAAAGAGTAAGGCTCTTTTTTGCATACAAAAAAAGCCAGCCCTGAATGGACTGACTTTGGATATTAGTATATGATGTTAGATTGCGTTGAATTTTCAATCTTTGAGCACCGACGTCATTGCATGTTGGCAAAGCGCTCCACTGCCTTTGTAAAGCTTTCAATGGTTTTATCTGCATCGCCATGTTCGATGCCGTCCCGGACACAGTGTTTAATGTGGCCTTCCAATACCACTTTACCGCAGCCGTTTAAAGCGGATTTTGCAGCATTGATCTGGGAAAGGATCTCTTCGCAGGGAATATCTTCATCGATCATACGGTCAATAGCCTGGACCTGTCCGATGATCTTTTTTAAACGTCTGTGCAGATTATCTGAATCCATGCACTGTCTCATAGTATTTTTACCTCCTTATCCGCGGATGAACCTTTGGAGTATAAGTAAGTGTAACCAAATTTTGGCGGTTTGTCAATGAAGGGAAGAATTGACAGGAAGTGTTGTTTCAGAGTAAACTTGCAGGAGATGCATTTTACTATGAAGGCTGGCGGCAGCTGTGAGAACGCTGAATGTAAGGAGCAGCCAGCTTTCAGGTTTTGAAAGAACGAGGAAGACAGAATATGAAACGATCACTGGAACTAGCAGAAAAGCTGATCCACCAGAGTTATCTGGAAAAAGAAGAATATATGGAATTATTAGGCAGTTATCAGGATAAGGAAACTGTGGTCTGTCTGGGGCAGGAGGCAGCGAGACTTCGTGAAAAATATTATGGAAATAAAGTATACATGCGTGGTCTTATCGAATTTACCAATTTCTGTAAAAACAACTGCTATTACTGCGGTATCCGCCGGGATAATAAAAACGCCAGCCGTTATCGTCTTACAGAAGAAGAGATTTTAGACTGCTGCAAAAATGGATATGAACTGGGCTTTCGTACCTTTGTACTCCAGGGAGGAGAAGATCCTTATTTTACAGATGAAAAGATTGTGGATATCGTTAAGAAGATCCGTAACAGTTATCCAGACTGTGCCATCACTCTTTCCATTGGAGAAAAAACCAAGGAAAGCTACCGCCTTTACAAAGAAGCAGGAGCAGACCGGTATCTGCTGCGTCATGAAACTGCAAATGAAGACCATTACCGCCATCTACATCCGGAACAGATGAGTCTTGCGAACAGGAAGCAGTGTCTGCGGAATTTAAAAGAATTGGGCTATCAGACCGGTGCCGGTTTTATGGTAGGTGCGCCGGGACAGACGCTGGAGTATCTGGCGGAAGACCTTGTTTTTCTTAAAGACCTGAATCCGCATATGGTGGGGATCGGACCATTTGTCCCGCACCATGATACGAAATTTGCAGAGGAACCGGCAGGAAGTGTGGATCTGACACTGTTTCTGCTGTCTGTCATCCGGATCCTGCTTCCACAGGTACTTCTTCCGGCAACCACAGCACTGGGGACCCTGGACCCCAGAGGCAGGGAAAAGGGTTTTCAGGCGGGTGCAAATGTAGTAATGCCCAATCTTTCTCCGGTGAAGAACCGTAAACAGTATGAGCTTTATGATAACAAGATCTGTACAGGCGAGGAAGCAGCAGAGTGCAGAGGGTGCCTTACCAGACGTGTGGAGTCTGTAGGCTATGAAATCGTTACAGACCGTGGAGATTCCCCGATGACAGATTGACACGGGGTACAAAATACTTTCTTTTTTCAGCGATTTAAGGTAAAATATCAGTAAGATCAGATTGCTAAAAAATTAACAGCTGGTCAGAAATAAGCGGAATTTTCCTGCAAATCGGAATGCAGGAAAAATGATGGAGTGCGTAAAATATGGAAAAATCAGAAAATGCTGTGCGGAGCAGACTTCTGGAAGCGGGGAAGGAAGAATTCAGAGACAGGGGATTTCTGAAGGCTTCTCTTCGTGCGATCTGCAAAAAAGCAGATGTGACTACGGGAGCGCTATATTTCTTTTTTGAAAGTAAGGCAGCTCTTTTTGAAGAAATCGTGGAAGAGACGGTAGAGGATCTGAAGCGGATCATGGGAGACTTTACGGATCAGGAAAAACAACTGCATCCGGAAGAATATGACAGGATACTTATGGAATTTATCTGGGAAAACAGGGACATCGCAAAAATCCTCATAGATGGAGCTGAAGGTACCAGATATGTGAATTTCCGTGAGGATGCCTGTACGAAAATGGAGCAGATCCTTAATGAACGTTTTCAAAAGGAATGTGGACAAGAAGTTGATCACGAGCTGGTACATATCCTGGTACAGATGAAATTTCAGGGATATTGTGAACTGCTCCGGGGAAACTGCTCCAGGGAAAAACTCCTGGAAATTTCCAGAATTCTGCAGATATGTTCCAGCCAGTGCCTTCTGGCAATTGAGGCAGAACTAAACAGAAAGCAGTAAAAACCATTGCTCATTCTCCTAAAGTATGTTATGATTAACTTGGTTAGTTTTAACAAACCGAGGGAGGTGTAAATAACGTGAGATCAAATGAATCATCTGAAGATTATTTGGAAACGATCCTGATCCTTGGAAACAGGAGCTCTCTTGTAAGAGCTGTGGATATCGCGGCAGAGATGGGCTTTAAGAAACCGAGTGTCAGTGTTGCCATGAAGAATCTTCGCCAGAAAAATCTCATCACAGTAGCCGACAACGGAGATATCCGTCTGACAGAGGACGGACATAAGATTGCCGATAAGGTATATGAACGTCATCAGCTGATCTCTTCCTGGCTGATGATACTGGGAGTCCAGGAAAAAACAGCGATTCATGATGCCTGCAGGATCGAGCACATAATCAGTGAGGAGAGCTTTCAGGCATTGAAAAAGGCAGTTTATGAGCTGAGGGAGCAGCAGGCTGTGCTCCATGGAGAAACCGCGGATCAGGTTTGATCCCTGCAGCAGAAGCTATCAGGAATTGACAACTGAAAAAATAAGAATATAATGGAAATCCAGGTTATGAAATGGAGGATACCAAAAGATGAAATTACTTTTTATACGACATGGAGACCCGGATTACACAATAGATTCCCTGACCGAAAAGGGCTGGAAGGAAGCGGAATTTCTTTCTGAAAAGATCGCAGCTCTTGATGTCAGGGATTTTTATGTTTCTCCGCTTGGAAGAGCAAAGGATACCGCATCCTGCACACTGAAGAAAAACGGAAGAACAGCTACAGAATGCAAGTGGCTGAGAGAATTCGACGTAAAGATCAGAAGACCGGATCTTCATGGGGAAAAGATCATTCCCTGGGACTGGCTTCCCCAGGACTGGACGAAGATCGAAAATTTCTACAGCTTTGACCGCTGGTGGGATAATGACATCCTGCGAGAGGGAAAAATGAAAGAAGAGTATGACTGGGTCACACAGAATTTTGATAAAGTTCTGGCAGAGCATGGCTATGTGCGGGAAGGACATTATTACAGAGCAGAAAAAGCCAATGAAGATACGCTTGTGTTTTTCTGCCATTTCGGTGTAAGCTGTGTACTCATCAGCTATCTTCTCAGTATCTCTCCACTGGTGATGCTGCAGAATTTCTGTGCGGCGCCGTCATCGGTGAGCACCATTGTTACAGAGGAGAGGCGAAAAGGGATCGCGTCCTTCCGTATGAGCTCTTTTGGAGACATTTCTCATTTGTATGCGCATCAGGAGCCGCCAGCTTTTGCAGCTAGATTTTGTGAGACATATGATAACAAAGAGCAGAGACATGACTAAAAAGCGAAAGAAACGGCTGTAATATTTCGTGTTTTTCCGGAAGACCATGGTAAATAATGATCAGCAGGATTATTTTGGAAAATGATTAGACTTCGTTAATAAATTTTATAAATTTATTAGAAATTGTACAAATTTCTCTCACATTTATCCTGTATGATATAAACATCTTAAGAGAACAGAAGCTCTTAAGAAAAACTCTTTCCTTTCCCTAAAATATGTATGAAGATAAACCACCGTTCCATTGGCAAGACAGAGCCGACAGGACGGTGGTTTTGCATTGCAGAAAAAAACTGCCGAATGACAGAGGAGATAAAGATTTCCAATGTTTATCGGCAGCGTTTTTTTGTTGTCTGAGATTTATTGGATATACAGCTTCAGGCACAGCTACGGCCTGCGATAGCGGTTAAAGCAGGAATATATTTCCTGGATCCTGGGCATGGCATAACCGCATGGAATATAAGAGCCTTCCGAGAAGAAGGACAATCCCTGCCTTTTCAGCTGAGTATCCAGATAAGTGATGATCTCCGGCAGAGTACGTTTTCCGTCAATGAGATGTTCGCAGGCATATTTCAGAAGCAACGCCAGGGATGCAGTTTGCTCGGAGTCGATCAGCTGCTCCACATAGCGGAGATCCACTTCGGTTTTTCCAAGAGAAAAGCCATCTTTGCCGTGAACCTTGGTTTTCAGTCTTTCCGGCTGTCCGGGACGGCTGTGGCGGGATGGAGCCACTTTGGCCCTGGTCATGATGCGATGGCTTTCCGGAAGGCGGAATGCAGGGGCCTCAATGTCTGAGAGAGGATATTCCTGACAGAGCTTTTTGGTGACTGCTGTGATGTCCACCGGATGATAATTATCCATCTGGATCACAGTATCCGCAATATGGAAAAAAGCTCCGGAGCTTCCGGCAACCAGGATAGTGGAGATTCCTGCCTTTTCATAGAGATCCCGGGCACGTTCCAGAAATGGAGTGATGGGCTCCTTTTCCCGGCAGATCACTCGCTGCATGAAGGAATCACGGACCATAAAGTTGGTGGCAGAGGTATCCTCGTCAAGGAGAAAGACTTTACTTCCTGCCTCCATACTTTCCACGATACCGGCAGCCTGTGAAGTGCTGCCGCTGGCATCCTCTGTAGAAAAGCAGAGGGTGTCTTTTTTATTTGGAAGATCGTTGATAAAAAGAGAAATGTCCACATCTTTGATAAAACGGCCGTCCTCAGAGCGAAGCTTCTGGGCAGAAGGATCGGTAATGACATATTCCCGGCCATCGCCGGAAATGTGATCGTAAATTCCCAGCTCCAGTGCGTTAAGTAAGGTGGATTTGCCATGGTAGCCGCCACCTACGATCAAGGTGATGCCGCAGGGAATGCCCATGCCTGTTATGGTTCCTCTGTGGGGCAGCTCCATGGAAACCCTCAGGCTTTCCGGAGAAACAAAAGGAACAGAGTTTTTCATCGGGCGTGAAGAGATGCCGCTTTCCCTGGGGAGGATAGCGCCGTCACTGACAAAGGCAGCCAGAGAACGTTTTTTCAGCTCCTGACGGATAAATGCCTGATCTTCGGCAAGGCAGATGGCTTTTCTCAGCGCTTCCGGGTCAAGATTCCGGTAAAAAAATGCCTTGTGAATACAGACCGGAAGAAAATCGAAGAGGATTTTTTCCAGTTCGGGGGAATTGATGGTTCTGCCATTGGCCGGGAAACCGATGAAGAAACGGGCAGTGATGCCTTTTTCCGTTATTTCACAGGCGGTACGTGCAAGAACCTCCTGACCACAGTGGCTTACTGAGATCAGGCCGCTTTTTCCGGAGCCTTTTGCACGGAAGGTATAACGGTTTACCTGCTGTTCAAACTGGCGGTTCAGAAAGTCTCCCAGTGTGATGCGGGTCAGGGAATCCTTATAATATTCTGCCGGAAATCCGGTGTCTCGGTGGGAAAGCTTCACACTGATGTGAGAGGGAGAGGCAAAAGGATCCCCCTGCACGTGGTCAATGGACAAAATATAACGGTCAAACTGGTATGCACCCCGCAGAGACTTGTATGCAGGATAGCTTTTGCGGTTGATGCTGTGAAGAAGCTCTTTTAGCTGAGCAGATGCTTGCATGTTGTTTCCTCCTTTGCCCTGTTGGAGCATACAGGTAAAGTCTACGGTGAAACAGAAAGCTTTCCGTGTGTGAGATACCTGAAAATTTTGGATACAGGGCCAATTCTTAAGAACTACTATAACGAATCATAAAGATTTTGTAAAGAATGGGAATTGCGGTGGAAATTCGTAAATGTTTGACCTATAATAGTAGACAGATTGCAGATAATATGATGAGAAACGGCAGCTGCCGGAAGCTATAAAGAAAGGTGGACCACTAAAATGGAAAGAAGAAATGCGTGGCTTTCTTATAAGGAAGCAGAAGAAACAGAAATGGAGAAGCTTGCGAAGGCTTACAGAGAATTTTTGGATAAAGGAAAAACGGAACGGGAATGTGTTGCAGAAATCGTGAAGGAAGCAGAGGCTGCCGGATATGAATCTCTTGAGTCGAAGCTTGAAAAAGGCGAGAAGATCAAGGCCGGTGACAAGGTTTATGCGGTAGGGATGAAGAAGATCGTTGCTCTGTTTCATGTAGGAACGGAAGAGCTTTCCGGAGGTATGAGCATTCTCTGTGCACATATCGATTCTCCGCGACTGGATGTCAAGCAGAATCCTCTGTACGAGGATACGGATCTGGCTTATCTGGATACCCATTATTATGGTGGTGTAAAGAAATACCAGTGGGTGACACTGCCTCTTGCCATGCATGGTGTTGTTGCAAAGAAGGACGGAAGCATTGTGGAGATCAGCATTGGTGAGGATGCGGAAGATCCGGTACTTTACATCACAGATCTTCTGATCCATCTTTCCGGAAAACAGCTCCAGAAAAAGGCAGCAGAGGTTATTGAGGGTGAGATGCTGGATATCCTGATCGGCAGCAGACCTCTTGCAGAGCTTCCGGATGATTCCAAAAAGGATGCGGTAAAACAGAATGTGCTGAAAATTTTAAATGAGAAGTATGGTATTGAGGAAGAGGACTTTCTTTCAGCAGAGCTGGAGATCGTTCCGGCAGGAAAGGCAAGAGACTGTGGACTTGACCGCAGCATGATCGCAGCATATGGACAGGATGACCGTGTATGCGCTTACACATCCCTTGCGGCAATGCTGGAGATGGAGGAGACACCGAAGCGTACCGGCTGTTGTCTCCTTGTAGATAAGGAAGAGATCGGAAGCGTTGGTGCCACAGGCATGCAGTCCAGATTTTTTGAGAACAGTGTGGCAGAGCTTCTGGACGGAATGGGCTGCTATTCCGAGCTTGCATTAAGAAGAACTCTCCGTAATTCCAGCATGCTTTCTTCCGATGTAAGTGCCGGCTATGATCCGGCCTATGGTGAGGCTTTTGAGAAAAAGAATGCAGCATATCTTGGACGTGGTATCGTTCTTAACAAGTTCACCGGAGCAAGAGGAAAATCCGGTTCCAACGATGCCAATGCAGAGTACGTTGCAAGAGTTCGCAGGATTTTTGATGATCACAATGTTGCTTTCCAGACAGCAGAGCTTGGAAAGGTTGATTTTGGCGGAGGCGGAACCATCGCTTATATTGCGGCACTTTACGGAATGGAGGTTATCGACAGTGGCGTGGCAGTGCTGAGTATGCATGCTCCGTGGGAGGTTACCAGCAAGGCGGATGTATATGAGGCATACAAGGCATATAAGGCATTTTTACTTGATGCATAAACAGATGTATAAATGTGTGTCAGTTCTGAAGACATTCAGGTGATCTTTTCGTTACAGATCAATGAGCGGGGTTTTCCCGGAAATGACAGAGCAGTCTGCCTGCTGCTGTTTTGGCTTGGAGCGTTCCGACGAGAAACAGCAGTATCCCCTGCAGACTTCGCTCTGTATTTTTAACCTGATCAGGGAAGCTCTCTGTTTCAATGGCGAAAAGCAATAAGCAGAGGAGGGGCTTGCCTGGGACTGATTTACTTTACAAGGAGTAATTTTATTATGGAAGATGCATTGGTACGGGTAGTAGATCTGTGCAAGGTTTACAATCCCGGAGAAAATGAGGTGCGGGCGCTGGATCATGTGAACCTGGAGATCCATAAGGGGGAATTTGTGGCTATTATCGGACAGTCCGGTTCCGGAAAATCCACCTTTATGAACATGCTGGGCTGTCTGGATGTCCCCACCCCCGGGAAATATTATCTGAATGGAACAGATGTATCCACAATGAAGGATAATGATCTCTCGGTGGTACGAAATAAGGAGATTGGTTTTATCTTTCAGGGCTTTAATCTGATCGCAAATCTTACGGCGCTGGAAAACGTGGAACTTCCTCTGATCTATCGTGGGATCGACCGGAAAACAAGAAGAAAGCTTGCTGTGGAATCTCTTAAAAAAGTCGGACTTGAGAAACGTATGGATCATAAGCCAAACGAAATGTCAGGGGGACAGCAGCAGCGTGTGGCTATTGCCAGAGCTATCGCAGCCAGGCCGCCGGTGATCCTGGCAGATGAACCAACGGGAAATCTGGACTCTGCATCCAGCAGGGAAATTATGGAAATCCTGAAGGGAATGCACAGATCAGGAGAAACCTTGATCCTGATCACTCATGATAATGGGATCGCGGCTCAGGCCAGACGTGTGGTCCGGATCATGGATGGAAAAATTGAATCAGATACGATCAATGAGGAATTTGTCGAGGAGGCTTAAGAATGAAAAAAGGGAAAAAGATTGTGATCGGTGTGGCAGCAGTGGCTGTTGTGGCAGGCGGTATTTACGCAGTAGCGGGAGGAAGCCGCGGTGAGACACAGATTCCTCAGGTTTCAGTTACAAAGGCGGAAACCGGAGATGTGGAAGAAATCGTGGACGCAACCGGAACGGTGGTCAGTGATGAACAGAAAACTTTTTATTCACCGGTAAACGCGCAGATAAAAAACGTATCTTTTGCAGAAGGTGATTCTGTCTCAAAGGGCACAAAACTTGTGGAATTTGAGTTGAAAGATCTGGAGAGAGATAATCAGAAGGCAGAACTGAATGTGAAATCCGGAGAGTATGATTACAAAAATTCCATCAATAAATCCGATGAGGCACAGCAGAAACAGAATGACGCCAAATCAAAAGTTTCCAGTCTGGAGCAGCAGGTGAAAGATAAGCAGAACTATCTGGCATCACTGAAATCTCAGCTGGCATCTGTACAGGCGCAGGCAGCAGCAGACGCACAGGCCCAGGCTCAGGCGGAAACCCAGGCAAAAGCCGATGCTCAGGCAGCCCAGGAGGCAGAAATCCAGAGAGCATATGCGGCAGCGCTTACTACATATCAGAATGAAACGCTTCCCCAGTATCAGAAAGAACTGGGCGAGCTGAATGCTACCTATATTAAGGCGCAGAGCGAGTATAACCAGGCGGATAATAATTACCAGATGGCTTTTGCCCAGTGGCAGGCAGACCAGAGTGATGAGAATGCTCAGGCACTGGATGAAGCGGAGAGTACAAGAAGCCAGGCTGAGATCGACTGTCAGGCGGCGAAAGAAGCTTACGAGGATAAAAAGGCGGCTCAGCCGAAAATGCCGGAATATTCGGATTACAGCAGTGCAGGAGGGGAAGATTTTGTTACAGACGGAACACAGGACGATGGACAGGATCTGACAGACCAGGGAAGTGTATCCGCTGCTTCCACAGGTTCATCTGTGGATACTTCAGGAATTGAGAATGCCATTGAGCAGGCAAGTTCTGATCTGGCAGATCTTCAGTCTGATCTTGCGACACAGAAATCCATTGCAGAGGCAGATTCCACCAGCCTTACAAAGGAGGAAAAAGAGAAGCTGCGTGTCAGCAATAATCTTACAGAACTGGATGCCAAATCCGCAAAAGAACTTGTTGCAGATGGAAAAAAAGGCATCACGGCAGATTTTAATGGCGTTATTTCCAAGTCTGCAGTGCAGCAGGGCGCGGCAGTGACACAGGGAATGGAACTTTTTACCCTGCAGAATACAGATAAAGTCAGCGTGGATATCAATGTATCCAAGTATGATTATGCAAAGGTAAAAGAAGACCAGACTGCGGATATCACCATTGGTGATAAGAAATATACCGGTAAAGTGACAAAGATTAGCCACATTGCGACAACCAATGAGAAAGGTTCTACTCTGATCGCAGCTACCGTCAGCATTGACAAACCGGATAAAGATATTTTCCTCGGTGTTGACGCAAAGGTGAAGATCTATGCGGAAAAGGCTGAAGATGTAGTTACGCTTCCGGCAGGTGTGGTAAATATCGGTAAAGATGGTTCTTTCTGCTATGTGCTGAAAGATGGTGTGATCACAAAACAGGATATCACAACGGGAATCAGCTCCGAGGATTTTGTTGAAATTACAGATGGAATCAGGGCAGGAGACGAGGTCATCGAGGATCTGGGTTCCCTGGAAGAGGGAATGACCGCAGAGGCAGCGCCAGCGGATGTTGACAGTGCAGCAGAGACAGGGGAGACTGCCAATGAGTAATATTTATGAATATATCAAAATGGCGATCCACAATATTATGGCCAATAAGGGAAGATCGTTTCTTACCATGCTGGGTATCATCATCGGTATCGCGTCGGTGATCGCCATTGTTTCCATTGGTGAGGGAACCAAGAATCAGATGAACAGTGAGATCAATGATATCGGCGGCGGTCAGATCGCGGTTTACTGCAGCGATGATGCCACTGCAGATAATGTCTGGATCCAGCCGGAGGATATTGATGCAGTCCGGGAACTGGATGGCGTGGAAGGTGTCAATGTTTCAGATTCCTATATCGGTGAGACTGTAACCGGAAAAGGTGATTTTAATCTGACTGTGACCGGAGAGGCTCAGGATGCAAAACTGGTGGACAATGCTTCTATGAAGTACGGAAGCTATTTCGGGCAGAAAGAGGTGGAAGAGGGAAAAAATGTCTGCGTAATCTCCGATGCTGATGCGAAGCGGCTTTTTGGAACGGACGATGTAGTGGGAATGACTCTGGATGTCACCTGCTATGATCTGACCAAAACGTTCCGCATCTGCGGAGTTACCGCACAGAAGGAGAACGGCACTTTTGTCAGCTATACCTATGATGGCATGCCTGTGTCCATTAACGTGCCTTATACGGCCATGGATGACTTTACAGGAAGTACCGGTGAGTTTTATCAGATCACAGTCCAGGCAGATAAAAATCTGGATTCCCAGGTGGTGGCAGATAAGATCGTAAATCTTCTGGAGAGACGCCATCAGTGTGCCGGAGACGATTATTTCCAGGTACAGAGCTTCCAGGATATCATGAAATCCATGAACCAGATGCTTGGAATGGTCACCGCATTTATTTCTTTTGTTGCGGGAATTTCCCTTCTGGTAGGCGGTATTGGTGTTATGAATATCATGCTGGTGTCCGTCACAGAGCGTACTAGGGAGATCGGCATCCGTAAATCCCTTGGGGCAAAGACTTCTTCCATTATGCTTCAGTTCCTTGCTGAGGCAGCGATCCTGACCATCATGGGTGGCCTGATCGGCATTGTGCTTGGCATCGCAGGGGGTCATGTGATCTGTGCGGTGATCGGAAACAGTATGGGAACCACCATCACACCAGGGATCAGTCTGGGAACCATCCTGGCGGCAACATTATTCTCCTGTGCAGTAGGTGTATTCTTCGGAATCTATCCGGCAAGAAAAGCAGCCAAACTCAGTCCTATCGAGGCACTCAGAAGAAACTAGAAAACTGTTGCTTTTGCATCAAAAATAGCAATAAAAAATATTTTTAAAAAAAAATAAAAAAACTTTCAAAAAACCCTTGACATTTTACAGGTCTTAGAGTATCATACATATTGTTGCAGCGGTGATACGAAATATCACAAAGGAAAAGCAACAAAGATGTGCGTTTAGCTCAGCTGGATAGAGCGTTTGGCTACGGACCAAAAGGTCGGGGGTTCGAATCCTCTAACGCACGCTAATAAAAAATAAGACAGTGCAAATGCACTGTCTTATTTTTTTATTCGAGTACGGGTCGGACTCGAACGGGTTCGATCTACGCTTCGCTCCGGTCGTTGCTAAACGCGTGCCACTGGCACGCAGCAACCTCTAACGCACGTAGAACCGCTAGAAATCAAGGCTTCTAGCGGTTATTTTTTTGATTGGCCAGTCCTGAAATTACTTCCATGAGAAGCGTTGGAAAATGTTCTGAAAGGAATTTTATAAAGGTTAGGCATGGACGTGGAAAAGGGCTATACAATAAATAAATGAAAAAGAAACGCTGGTTCCGGTAAATACCGGTTCCGGCGTTTCTTTTTATAATTTTCGGATCATTGCGCTTCCATGCAGATCGCATACAGGATCTGCAAACAGATGGTTTTTCAGACAGAATTCCCCGACCGCTTTTCGACATCCGGAAAACTGTGTACTGTACACATCGTGGATCAGGAGAACTCCTCCGGTGGCCAGGCGTTCATAGAACAGAGGAAGTGCGGCTGCAGTTGGAGCATAGAGATCTGCGTCCAGAGATACAAAACAAAAAGTTTCATCTGTGACATCGGAAAAGGTATCCGGAAACCATCCTTTGTGGATCACAGTACGTGTAGGATCAGGCATAACATGAAGAACAGAGTCAATATCAGTAGAAGAAAAATCACCTGTTTTGGCACGGGACAGATTACCGGAGGCTTCTATTGTGATATCCTTTTCTGAAAAGCCCTCAAAAGTATCAAAAAGATGGATTTTTCGGTCTGGAAAGGCTGCACTGATCAGGGAAGAAAATTCACCTCGAAAAACACCTAGTTCTGCAACATTTCCCGGAATATCCAATTGATAGATCTGCTCAGATAAAAGACGCATAACAGCAACCCGTGCGTCAAACATGCGAAGGACGGAGGGATCACGAAAAGGTCCGTGATAACCTAAGTTTTCCATCTGCTTTATCATAGAATTGCGCCGTTCTTCATCCAGAACTCCCAGGATGACCAGATCCGGGAGAAGTGCTGCTGCAGTATCCGGAGAACAGACTGGAATATTTCCAATATATGATCCGTGTTTATGGGGGTCATTATCAGCAAAGCACAGGAGCTGACAGGGACTGCTGAGAAGTCTTGCGGTCATTTGTCCAATTTGTCCGGCACCAAATATTACAGTTTTATATACTGATTTTGCCATCATTTTGATGTAGCCTTTCTGTCAGCGCGAACCTGGATCATCTGTCCTGTGATGGAGATGGCGATTTCAGCCGGTGTTTCTGCTTTGATCTCCAGTCCTATAGGTGAGATGATATGGTTTAAATCTTGTTCATTAATGTTGTATTCTTCAATCAGACGGTGAAATACAGCAGCTTTTTTTGCACGGCTTCCAATGACGCCTATATAACATGCAGGTGTAGCGAGAAGCTGTGCCTGTACAATGGTATCATAGGAATGTCCACGTGTCATGACGCAGCAATAATCAGCAGCTGTAATAGAAACATACTGGTCCAGATGGTTGAAATCACAAAGTATTGTTTCAACTGCTCCTGGGAAAAGAGCAGGATTTGTAAATTCCGGCCGGTCATCCAGGACAACACAGCGAAAATCAACGCTTGCAAGGATTGGGACAAGCTTTTGTGAGACATGTCCGCCGCCGAATACATAGACAGTTCCTGAGGTTCCAATCTGTTCAGAAAACAGATCATAATCTTCACTGTGATATCGGTGTGGCTTTGTAGACAAAGAAGATAATACAGAAGAAGGAACATTGGCAGTTCCGATGAGACCGCATGCAGGACTGTAGAGGCTCACACCGGAGGTGGTGAGAAGATCGCAGATCAGCCAGAAATCTTTTCGCTCTTCATAGAATTTTTCAGCAGTTTCCGTGATTTCCATAATAATCGGATCGTTATGATCAAGATACTGGAAAAAGGCCGTAACATCACCACCACAGATCATACCAATATTTTCAACATCTTTATGATTCAGCCGGAATTCATGCTCGCAGGATTCCTTTTTTTCAAGAATATCCAATGCCATACATTCAGCACGATATTCTACAGCTCCACCTCCGATGGTTCCGGAAATTCTGCCGTTTTTTCCGACCAGCATGCGGGAACCGGCACCTCTTGGTGTAGACCCTGAGGATGCTGTAACGGAAACAAGTACAAGATCGTTTCCCTCCAGGAATTGTTGTTTTATTGTCTGAAATAATGTTCTCATATAATAAAATACCTCCTAACTAAATTAAGTGATTTTTCTGCTCCAGTTGTGTACGTCTGCCCGCCTGAACTAAAGCGTGATATGGCAGAGTGATTGTATCATGTCCTGCAGTTTGCGGGCTTGTTCTAACTGCTGCTCATGAGCTTTGCGAGCTTCCGGACTTTTGCATTTACTCATGCTGTCGGCAAATCTTTTTTCTATGGTTACACGCTGTGTTTCCTGAATCAGTTTATCAGCCAGAAATACAATAGCTGCTTCATCCAGCGTGGCTTCCAACAGACCATGGTGCTGTGAAATGATCTGGCTGATCTCAGGATAACCTAACTGTAAGAAAAGTTCACCGCCTGTTTTCGCGTGATGCCTCTGAAGTCTGGCAATATCATGCAGAAGTGCACCGGAGCGAACAAGCTTCTGGTCAAAGATATAACCATTGGATTCCAGCATATTGCATAAACAACAGGCAAGTTCAGTAACAGCATCACTGTGAGCTTGTACATGACGGGGCAGAGAAACAGCATTGCGAAGCCTGAGACATAGTCCGTCATTTAATTCAGGATGAGGCAGTATATAACTGGGATCAGAGAAAGAAATATTATTTTTTTCATTCACTTCCAGATGATAGTAAGAGCCGCAGGGCAGACGAAACCGCTGCCTGCTGTACATATCAGAATGTAATGCATGTAAATAAGAAGAGATTACATCTGTATGAGTTACCACTGCAATATCACCTTCAGAAGCGCAAAGAATCTTATGAACTGCCTGCGAAAAGCGAAAACCAGATGCAGCAGGAGTTTCTGCTCCCGGGATCGGATGATCAGGGTTATTCCCACGCGCTTTATAAATGTCCGGCCATCTCTGGCGTATTTCATCAAAAGAAAGGCCATCCCATTCTCCCAGATTTCGTTCTGACAGATCAGAAACAATGATATGTGGAAGCTCAGGTGCCATATGGCCTGCTGTCTCAACTGCTCTTAACAAAGGACTGCAGTATACCCCTGATATTTTATCGGACAATTCTTCGTTAAGAAGGACTGCCTGCAGATGTCCAAGCATGGATAGAGAGAAATCTGTCTGTCCTACACAGTAAGAATGTTCATCCGGATACTGTGGTTTTCCATGCCGGACCAGATAAAGGTTACGCATTTAAAAACCCTCCGAAACATTCTTCAAATATTTTTTTTGAACAGGAACGTGTTTCTTCTGAAAAACGGGCATATCGTTTCAGAAATTCTTCGCCGTATGGTGTCAGTTCGCTATGGCTTCCCCTTGTACCGCCTTGGCTTCTGATGATCAGAGGTTCATGAAGCTGTGATTCCAGGGTATGGATCAGGTTCCAGCTGGTAGAATAGGAAATGTGCATGCGCTCACAGGCATCGCGGACAGATCCTGTTTCATGGATCAGTGTAAGCAGCGAATAGAGTTTTTCATCAAAAAAAACTTTTTCCCGGGCTAGCTGAATATGGATTTCAGAACGGATCAGACTCTGGTTGTGTATGCGGAGAAGTTCAGCATAATCCTCTGGTGTATCAGCATCATGAATAATACCGGGATCCTTTACATTAAGATAATACATGGGTTCCCCGCAGTTATCCACAGCACCTTTAAGTCCTGATTTTCCGTCATCACTTAGGATGGAATCAATCAGTGTGGAACGGATCAGAATGGGATGACCGGGATTGCCATTACAGACCGGAGTTACAAGGGGACGCCCCAGAGAGAGCATTTGAGTGACTGTCTGGGCTGTGAACAGCGGAACATCAACAGGTGTAAAGAGTACCGTATCCACTTTGTCTTTCAGATACTCAAGTCCGATTCGGACAGAATCAAACATATGAGTGTTTGCATAGTTCTCATTTCGAAGAAAGACTACATTATTGGAAGCCAGGTGGCATTCCAGAACATCTGCATGATATCCGGTTACCACTACTACTTTGGAGATTCCGGCCTGCCGGAAATTATTGATCACGCGCTGTGCGATGGAAATGGAGCCAAGCTGAAGCATGGGTTTAAAGTCTCCCATTCGTGATGATTTCCCCGCAGCCACGATGAGGGCGCCTGTCTGCATTTAGATACCTCCTTCTTTCAATGATATTATACAAATTTGATATTATTATAACATATAAAAGAATAAAAATAGTTAAAATTTTAAATAAAACAAAATAAAATTGTCTGCAATATATAAAATAGCCAACTATTAATTATTTGTAATTTGTATAATTGTGCAAAATTATGGTAGTATGGATATATAAAATAACGTGGACAGGAGAACTTTTTTATGGATAAGATTTTTGAGATTACCGCAAAAGAAGTTACTGTACAGGTAAAAGATGAGCGTACAGGGGTTGTATATAGCCGGACGCTTCCCATCGATTATTATGAGAATGCAAATGTTTTAAAGCTCAGCGGTGAGAATCTGGACGGGAGCAGCTCTTCCATTGTTTTCTATTCCGCCAGAGGAATAGAGAGACTGAAAGATCTGACAGGCAGGGGAGCTGACCATGATTCGTGCGGAACACATAAGCCTGAAGATCAGTAAGATTGAAATGAATTTTTTTAAAAGGAGGAATGGGACATGATTAAAAAGACATTGAAGATTAATGGTGTTGAGAGAATACTTATTCTTGATAAGGATGAGACACTGGCGCAGGTGCTCCGTGATCACCTTCTTCTTACAGGATGTAAGATTGGCTGCGGTGAAGGTCACTGTGGAGCCTGTAATGTTATTATGAACGGAAAAGTCACAAGATCCTGTATCTACAAGATGAGCCGTGTTCCCGATCATGCAGAGATCACAACCATTGAAGGTGTGGGAACACTTTCTGATATGCATCCAATCCAGGTTGCATGGATGGCATATGGATGCGCACAGTGCGGTTTCTGTTCACCGGGATTTATTATTTCAGCAAAAGTGCTTCTGGACAATAATCCAAGTCCTACCCGTGAGGAGGTAAGAGACTGGTTTAACAAACAGCGTAATCTCTGCCGTTGTACAGGCTATAAGCCGCTGATCGATGCTACTATGGCTGCAGCAGCAGTTATGCGCGGCGAGATGACAAAGGAAGACCTTGTGTTCAAACAGACAGGTGATTCTATTGTTGGAACAAATTATATCCGTCCGTCAGCAGCACAGAAGGTAACAGGTACCTGGGATTTTGGTGCAGATGATGCATTAAAGATGCCGGAGGGAACTCTTCGTCTTGCACTTACACAGGCCAAGGTTTCTCACGCAAATATTCTCAGTATCGATACAACAGAAGCAGAGAGTATGCCGGGAGTTGTTCGTGTTATTACAGCGAAGGACATTAAGGCAGCAGGCGGAACCAACAAGATCAATGGTCTTGTAATGCTTCCGAAACACAATAAGACAGACGGATTTGAGCGTCCTGTACTCTGCGACGAAAAGATCTTTCAGTTTGGTGATGCGATTGCGATCGTAGCTGCGGATACAGAAGAACATGCCCGTGCAGCTGCTGATGCAGTAAAGGTTGAGATTGAAGAACTTCCTGCATACATGAACGCAATGGATGCAATTGCACCTGATGCAGCAGATATTCATCCTGGTATTCCAAATGCATTCTTTGAGACAAATTGTATCAAAGGTCCTGATTTTGACTGGGATAGTATACCAGATTCCCAGCAGGTTGAGATTGAATCTTACTGCTCACGTCAGCCACATCTTCACCTTGAACCGGACTGTGGCTATGGATATATTGATGAAGACGGTATGATAACAGTGCATTCCAAATCTATCGGTATACATCTTCATATGCCTATGATCGCAGATGGTATCGGTGTACCAATGGAAAACTTAAGACTTGTTCAGAACCATGCAGGCGGAACATTTGGTTACAAGTTCTCACCGACAAATGAGGCTCTGATTGGTGCAGCTGTTAAGATTCTGGAACGTCCGGTATCGCTGGTATTTAATCAGTTCCAGAACATTACTTATACAGGAAAGAGATCTCCTGCATTTATGAATATTAAGCTTGCAGCAGATGAAAATGGTAAACTCTTAGCACTTTGGGGTAACAACTATGTAGATCACGGTCCATATTCAGAATTTGGCGATCTGCTTACCATGAGACTTTCTCAGTTTACAGGCGCAGGTTATGGAATTAATTCTATTCGTAATAAATCAACAACCGTATTTACAAACCATGCATGGGGCTCCGCATTCCGTGCTTATGGTTCACCACAGTCTTATATGGGATCTGAGATTGCGATTGACGTGCTGGCAGCTAAGATGGGAATCGATCCGTTTGATATCCGTGAAATGAACTGCTATAAAGAATCAGAGGGCACTACCATCCCGACAGGTTATCCACCGGAGGTATATTGTGAGGAAGATTTGTTTAAGAAAGCACGTCCATTGTATGAAGCGGCGAAAAAACGTGTTGCCGAAAAGAATGCAGCTTCTGACGGAAAGATGAAATATGGTATCGGTGTATCTCTTGGAGTATACGGTTGTGGTCTTGATGGTGTTGATACATCAAATGCATTTGCAGAATTAAATCCGGATGGAACCGTTACGATGTATGCTGCATGGGAAGATCATGGACAGGGGGCTGATATGGGTGTTCTTGTATCATCTCATGAAACACTGCGTCAGGCAGGAATCAGAC
>ERZ780228.829-NODE-829-length-24289-cov-5.960262_pt1 | contig 24289 bp, 20 predicted proteins | sample MGYA00511015_ERZ780228 | MGnify/ENA primary metagenome ERZ780228 (study PRJEB29588, sample SAMEA2161897) | human gut metagenome | biome: human gut; feature: human-associated habitat; material: faeces | place: Denmark | collected 2008/2010 ...
TCCGTCCTAATCGCCAGAATGAACGGAAAGTGAAAGCCAAATCACCGGTATCTTTCAACTATCGATATGATTAACACCTAATATTATATATTTTTTAAAATGTAGTAGCAATACTACAATTTTCGTCGTGCTTTCAAATAAAAACACCATCCAGACAATAGTATCTGGATGGTTCGTCATTTCTTAACTTAATGACATTGAGAGTTTTCTTCCTTTTTTCTTTTTCTAAACAAAAAAAGATGGACTAGTCATTTGTCCATCTTCCAAAGATTCCGCATGGTAATACACTATCATTTGTCGTTACAGGAAGTAGGTTTTCACCACATTCAATGTGTCCGCCTTTTTCTTTCTGAATGGATCTTGATAAAGCTTCATTGAGTGTTGAACAACTAAATCCAGTTGTATAACAGTTCACAATAAAGAATAGGGCATCATCACTTAAAATTTTCATACATTCTTGAATCAATGGGAATAATTCTTCTTCCAATTTCCAAAGTTCACCATTAGGACCTCTACCATAACTAGGTGGATCCATGACGATACCATCATATTTTCTTCCTCTTCTTTGTTCTCTTTTTACAAATTTAATACAATCATCCACAATAAAGCGAATTGTATGATCTTGTAAATTCGAAAGTTGCATGTTTTCTTTTGCCCATTGAATCATACCTTTTGAAGCATCAACATGCACAACTTCTTTCGCTCCAGCTTTTGAACAGGCCATGGTAGCCCCGCCTGTATAGGCAAATAGGTTTAAGATTCTTAAATCATCGCGTTTTGATTCTTTAATCTTATTGGCCATAAAATCCCAGTTGCTAGCTTGTTCTGGGAATAGTCCCGTGTGTTTAAATCCGGTTGGACTGATTTTAAAGCGTAAACCTTTATATCCAATAGTCCAGAATTCTTTAACGGGTTTTTTCATTTCCCAATGACCACCACCCGATTTAGAACGGTGATATATAGCATCGGCTTTATTCCATGCACGCTCATCTTCAATTGGCCAGATTGCCACAGGATCTGGTCTTCTAAGAATCGTTTGATTCCATCTTTCTAATTTTTCTTTATTTCCAGTATCAATAACTTCATAGTCTTGCCATTCTTTAGCAATTTGATTCATACTTAGTTCTCCTTTAACTTCTTGATTATACCATACATTTGTCAACTATGATATAATAGAGTGTGACTCTAGAAGGAGGTTTTAACATGTTTGTTCAAATGATTTGTAAAGATCGAAATGAAAAAGAAATGAATGAATTGTATGAAGTTTTAGGCCTTATCGCAAGACGAGAAGAAGTGCAAATTGAAGATCGTTATGATCATGTTGATATCTTGGTTTGTCCACAAGGAAAGATTGTTGTGACAGAAGAAGATAGTGATATGGTTTTACGTGCCAATACCCGTCATGCAGGCCCAGGATTTCATGCATTTGTGGTAGATATATTTAAAGATATTCAGGAAGAAGTTCCTGGAGAATATGAACTAATGGATGATATGGAATTTGATAAGGATGAAGATTTTGATCGATTAAGTTCTATGTATGAGGATGAAATGGATTATATTCGTGGTGTTCTTTTAGAAAATGAAGTGATGCGTCAACAGAATTATATGTATGAAGAAACTTACTTCTTGCCGCTTCAAAAGGAAGATCGTATCCTAACAAGTCAGGGAGATTTGGATTTAAAAGAATTTAAACATATGAATACTCGCGACTTAATGCATTCTTTCTATGTTTGGAACGATTGGCAAAGAGATGCCAAATTCTATAAGAATTGTGCATTGACTTTACTTGCCAAAGAAGGTGTTGGTAAATACACTTTAATGAATGAAAATACTATTAAGCATGCCAATGATATTTGTGAATATATCGAGGCTGCTTATGAAAAAGATCATACAATTGATTTGCCTTTAGATGTATATGCAGATTTGTGTGAACAATTGGGTAGAGATAATAAATTGTCTGATGCCAAAAATATGGAGCAGGAAGCCATTCAATATCGCATTAAAGAAGTGTATCACTTATTTGAAGATGCAAGAGTTGTTGCCAGTGGTGCCGCAGAAAGAAGCTATGATCCAGTAAATCAAGCGCTATGTTTAATGTCACCATATACAGATGAAGCACAATGGGATTGGTTGATTCAGGCCAGTAAACAACCGGGTATTGTCACAAACTTAGATCATATTATGGAACAAGATCCGATTCAATATGATAAGAAGACAATTTGGATGGGTTCATGGCAAGAAGATGGTATCTATGTATTAGAAGCTGTGCTTCGTTATAAAGAAAAATTCTTATATTTCCACGATGTATGTGCCAAGGAAAAGGATTTAGCTTTCTTAGAACAATGTATTAAGGAATCTGGTTTTACGAAAACGCAACAAGACTAGATAAAGTGTTAGAAAAGACAACAAAAGTACATGGCTATTCATTTGTTGATACGATGTTGATGAATTATAGATTCATGCTTGCTGTTTTAACGCCAAAACATAAGAAGATAGAAATTGTCAAAGCTATTGTGAAGAGTTTTACCAATAAATAAAGTAAATACGAAGGTATTCGTTTTCTGAGGTTTTGAGTGCTCATATTTCTGAGCACTTTTTTTGGGTTTATGGTAAAATTGATACGGTGATTAAAAATTATGAGTAACTCAATATTAGATACATTAAATGAAAATCAAAGAACGGCAGCAACGACAATTAACGAACATGTTCGTATTATTGCGGGGGCTGGTAGTGGGAAAACGCGTGTCTTAATGGCACGTATTGTTTACTTGGTCCAAGATTGTGGTATTTTACCAAATCGTATCTTGGCTATCACATTTACGAATAAAGCGGCAAATGAAATGAAAACGCGACTAACAGCACAACTAGGCAGTATGGCAAGCGTAGTCCGTATTTCAACCATTCACTCTTTGTGTGTAAGAATGCTTAGAGAAGATGCGGATTTGATTGGGTATCCAAAAACATTCGCAATTATGGATCCAGAAGATCAAAAGGCCATTTTAAAACCAATTTATAAAACATTAGAAGTGGATAAAACAGCCATTTCTTATAACCGTGCACTCGGTGCTATTAGTGCTTATAAGACAAACTATATTGATCCACAAATGGCAGGTAATATGGCAATGGATGATGTCAGTATTACTTTAGCTAAAATTTATGCCGGTTATGAAAAACGTCGTAATGAAATGAAGGCTATGGACTTCGATGATTTGTTGCTAGAGGGACACCGCTTATTAAATAGCGTATCTTCTGTTCGTGAGAAGTGGCAAAACCGTTTAGATTATATCCACGTAGACGAGTTCCAGGACGTTGACCCTATCCAGTATGGAATCATCAAGCTATTAACAGGTAAAAATACACACTTATGTGTTGTAGGAGATCCAGACCAAACTATTTATACTTGGCGTGGAGCCAGTGTTGACATTATTTTAAAGTTTAATAAAGACTTTGAACCATGTAAAACTGTAATTTTGAATGAGAACTATCGTTCAACACAGCCAATTCTAGATGCTTCCAATGCAGTTATTAAATACAATAAGGAACGTATTGATAAAGATTTATACACAAAACTTCCTGGTGATGAAAAAATCACAATGTTTGAAGGCAAAGAAGATAGTGAAGAACCAATCTTTGTTGCTCGTCAAATAAATGAAAAACACAAAAAAGGTTTAGAATACAAAGATATGGCGATTCTTTATCGTTCGAACTATTCTTCACGTGCTTTTGAACGTATCTTTAAATCGGTCGGCATTCCATACGTAATCTATGGGGGTGTTCGTTTCTATGAAAGACAAGAAATCAAAGATGCCCTATGCTATTTAAGATTATGTACAAACCGTAACGAAGAAGATCCAGACCAAATGGCATTAGATTTAGCTGTACTACGTGTGATCAATGTACCACGCCGTGGGATTGGTGCACGTACAATTGAAAATCTTCAAAAACAAGCCGCTCAAAGACACATGAATCTATATGATGTCATGAAAGATCCAATTGGATTAAGTACGGCGGTTACGAAGAAATGTGAAATGTTTGTAGATTTAATTGAAGATCTACGTGAAAATAGGGAGCATTATGCGTTAGAAGATTTCTTGGATTATGTATTAGATACAACAGGCTATATTTCGATGTTGAAAGAAGATCGAGAAAGTGGTCAGGACCGTATCGATAACTTAAAGGAATTAAAAGAAGACATTGCCCAAAGTATGATTGAAGATCCAGAAATGACTTTAGAATCTTATTTACAAGATATTGCCTTGTTTACGGATAAAACACAGGAAACAAGTGAAAATACAGTAAGCTTAATGACGGTGCATGCCGCAAAAGGGCTAGAATTTGACACAGTATTCTTAGTTAACTTTAACGATGGTGTATTCCCAAGCTCTAGAGCATGTGATGAAGGTGGTATGAAGGCATTAGAAGAAGAAAGAAGACTTCTATATGTTGCGATGACACGTGCTAAAAAAACACTATATATTTCATGGAATACAGGCTTTAGTTATATGCAGGATGCGTTTAAAACACCAAGTCGTTTTAGAGCTGAAATCCCAATGGAATATATTGAACAAGAAGAAAAAGAAGAAGCACCAAAACAACCAAAGGTTGTTGTGTCTCAATCCTTAACAGGAAGACCATCTAAGCTTGGTGCGAATAAAAAGAAAGCACGTTTACGTAAAGGGGATGCCGTTGAACATGCGATTTATGGTCAGGGTGTTGTACTTGAAATTCGTGGAGATGTCGCAACCATTGCCTTTGGTCACACAATTGGTGTGAAAAAATTAAATGCAGCACATCCTTCTTTAAAGAAAGCCTAGGTGAGTATGATGGATGAAAAGGCAAGAGTTTTAGAATTACGTAAAGAATTAGAAAAGTATTCTATCGAATATTATGTATATGATAATCCAAGCGTGACCGATCAAGAATACGATCGTTTAATGCAGGAATTAATGGTACTAGAAGAAAAGCATCCAGAAATGTATGATGCGAATAGTCCTAGTCAAAGAATCATTGGCTCTGTACTTGATGGCTTTGAAAAAGTGACACATGATACGCAGATGCTTTCTTTGGGAAATGTCTTTAATAAAGAAGAAATTGAAGAATTTGTTCAAAGAATCTCAGAAAGTATTTCGAATCCAGAATTTGTCGTAGAATGCAAATACGACGGACTTGCGATGGCATTATTATATGATGATGGTAACTTTACTCGAGCTGTGACCAGGGGTGATGGAATAGTTGGAGAAGATGTTTCAAACAATGTTAAAACCATCCTTTCCATTCCTATGCACATTCCTGAAACGCGACATGTTGAGGTTCGTGGTGAAGTGTATATGCCTAAGGCAAGCTTTGAACTATTAAATAAAAGACAAGAAGAAAAAGGGTTAGCCCCTTTTGCGAATCCAAGAAATGCAGCTGCAGGAAGCATTCGCCAATTGGATTCCAGTGTGTGTGCAAGTCGTAAATTAGATGCCTATTGGTATTACTTCCAGAATGCGTCTGATTTTGCGGTACAAACACAAGAAGAAGCTTTGGAAGCCATGTCTAAGATGCATTTTAGAACAAATCCATTGCGTAAAGTTTGCACGACCGTCGATGAAATTTGGAAATTTATCCAGGAAATTCAAGAAAAACGTGAGAATCTACCTTATGAAATCGATGGTATGGTCATTAAATTAAATAATTTAGCCGCTCAAAGAAGACTTGGAAGCACTGCTAAAGTACCGCGTTATGCGACTGCCTATAAATTTCCAGCCCAAGAAGTTTTAACGCGATTAAAAGATATAGTGATTACAGTAGGACGTACCGGAAAAATTACGCCTAACGCTGTGTTAGAACCAGTTCGTGTTGCCGGAACCACGGTGAGTGCGGCTCAGTTACATAATGAAGATATGATTGCCAATAAAGATCTTCGTATTGGTGATATTGTTGTTGTTCGAAAGGCTGGAGAAATTATTCCGGAAGTGGTAACAAGTGTTCCAAAAAGAAGAGATGGCACACAAGTGCCATATCATTTCCCGACAACATGTCCAATCTGTGGTTCCCATTTAGTACGACTACCTGATGAAGCGGCACACTATTGTATCAACCAAGATTGTCCTGCTCGTGTTGTCGAAAGTATGATTCATTTTGCTTCAAGAGATGCGATGAATATTGATACTTTGGGTGATAAGAAAATTGAGCAATTACACGAATGGGGTTATTTAAATTCGATTGAAGATATTTATTTTTTAGATCGTTACTATGATGAATTGATTGAACAACCAGGCTATCAAACCAAGTCGGTGGATAAGCTTCTTGAATCGATTGAAAATAGTAAAAAACAGCCATTGGGTGTCATCTTATATGGACTTGGAATTCGTCAGGTTGGTAAAAAAGCCGCAATGATTTTAGCTGAACAATTTGGTGACATCGATACTTTAATGCATGCAAATATGGATGATTTAGTTACGATTCATGATATTGGTTTAATTACAGCCCAAAGTGTTGTAGCTTTCTTTAAAGAAGAAAAGAATCTTCATTTAATTGAAGTATTAAAACAAGCTGGATGTAATTTTACACAAGAAAAGAAAAAAGTTGTACAAAGTCGTTTCACAAATAAAACATGTGTATTAACAGGAACTCTAGAACATTATACGCGTAATGAGGCAAAGGCCATTTTAGAATCTTTAGGTGCGAATGTGTCTGGTTCTGTATCCAAAAAGACAGATTATGTCATTTATGGTACGGCTGCAGGATCTAAGCTTACAAAGGCACAAAGCTTAGGTGTTATGACAATGAGTGAAGAAGAGTTTGTACAGGAGGTAGAAAATGCGAAAGAATAAATTAGTATTGGGTTTACTTGCTTTATGTTTATGCGCTTGTTCTACCGGAAATAAAAATCAGGCAAACGCATTGGATGAAGATTCATATCAAGCTATTTTACCCTATGAATCTAGTGATACTAGAAGTAAACATGTAGGTTTGATTCAAAATACAGATTTGCGTGTAGAAATGGAAAGTGGATTGATGGATCTATCGAAAAAGTATTTTTCACCAACTACGGTGGGTTATAAGACACATCAATTCTTAGATTATGATGAATTGGATGCGACAGACGGTTCAAGAGGATTATTAGGAACGGTTCGTGATGGAAATCCAAATGGTCTAAATCCAAGTGCCGATGAAGAATTTGATACGGGAAATGGGATTGTGACAAATGCGACAATTTTAGTGGACTTGTATGAATTAGATTGGTACACAAACGATAATCTAAAAGGAATTTCATTAGGTCTTGTCGTAAATGGAGAATTAAGCGCATCCGATGGTTCGAGTGTAGAAATTACAGATGAGAAGATGCAAAATTATTTGGAAGTGACTTTTTCTAAATTAGCTTCCTATATGCATGAGCGTTTTAATGAAATCAATAAGAATATTCCAATCTTTATAGCGGCTTATCGCTTGGATGATTCAAATACAACTGGTAAAGGTGGCTATATGTATGAAGGATATTATAAGGGTGGACAAGGAAGTTTTACTTCCTTAAGTCAAGAATGGACACTGGTTCCAAGCTCACGCTTTACAGATTTGGATTCATCAGCTGCAACGGAGTTTGCGTCTTTCAAAGAAGAGATTTCAAGAGTTCTTCCAGATAACACGTATATTACGGGTGAGGCTAAATTTGAATCTAAAAAATTAAAGAAATTAAATTTGACAATTACAGCACACGGAAAGACAGCCGGAGAAATCTTGGCCGTGGTTGAGGATGTAAAAGATCAGATGGATACATTTAGTTCAAAAAAATGTGACTATTTGATTACTGTTCTAAATGATGATACAGTGTATGCATTGATAGAGAGAGCATCTGGATCAAGTGAATGTAATGTGATCAGTAAGATATAGGAGGAGAATATGGAAAAGTTCAGTACAGAATATTTTCACAAATTGGCAAACGATTTGAAGTTTGATTTGAGTGATGAAGAAATCGAAGAATTGAAAAAAGATTTCGTTGCCGTCGAAGAACAAGTATCCCTTTTTGAAAAAGTGGACACAGAAGGTGTAGAACCTATGGTCTATCCTTTTGAAGCACCTACAACATTCTTAAGAGAAGATGTTGTAAGTGATGTATTAACGCAAGAAGAAGCGTTGAAGAATGTAAAAGATGCGCGTATGGGACATGTTCACGTTCCAAAGGTGGTGAAGTAAGATGGAAATTTCAAATTGTGTAAATAAAAATGTGGCTATTGAAAAAATCAATGCGGTTCAACCAAAATTAAATGCCGTAGTAACTATGGTGGATGAAGCTGATAACACAAAGGAAGGAAAACTTTCAGGTGTTCCAGTCGCATTGAAAGATAACATTTCTACTTGTGGTATTCGTACAACTGCAAGTAGCCGTATTTTAGATAACTATGTTCCTGTTTATGATGCGACAATCGTAAAAAAATTAAGAGAGGCAGGAGCTGATTTTGTATGTAAGGCAAGTATGGATGAACTTGGTATGGGTGGAACCAACAAGAATGCCTACACAGGTGCTGTACACAATCCTTATGATCTAGACCGCATTCCAGGTGGATCAAGCGGTGGATGTGCTGCTTTAGTTGCCGCAGGATGTGTACCTTTGGCTATTGGTACAGATACAGGGGATAGCGTTCGAAAACCTGCAGCATATTGTGGTGTTGTTGGGGTTAAACCAACATATGGACGTATTTCACGTTATGGCATCATTCCTTATGCGAGTTCATTAGATCATGTTGGATATTTTACAACAAATGTAAAAGATGCTGCATTAGCTCTAGAAGTACTTGCCGGTCGTGATGATCATGATATGACTTCAAGTTATGAAGCGGTTAAAGAATATTCAAAATTATTGAATGGGGATCTAACAAACAAAACAATTGGTGTGTTTAAAACCGTAATGGATGAAGTGAAAAACGAAGAATTAAAAGCTCAATTTAACACTTTAGTTTCTAAATTAGAGGAAAAAGGAGCTAAGATCGTTGAAGTGGAAATGCCAAAAGAATATATGGAATTGATTGCACCTGTCTATAAGACAATTGCGAATGCAGAAGCAACAGCTAACCATTCAAATCTGGATGGTATTCGTTTTGGAATGCGTGAAGAAGGTCAAGATTTAGAAGAAGTCATGACAAATACTCGTACAAAAGGTTTCTCAAGCTATGTTCGTGCCCGTTTCGTGATTGGTTCATATTCTTTGTTTGAAGAAAATCAAGATCGTTTATTTAGAAAAGCCCAAAAGATTCGTCGCTTGATCGTTCAAGCTTACGCGAAGATGTTTGAAGAATGTGATGCTGTATTAAGTGTTGCAGCACCAACGATTGCACCATTGATCAATGAAAGTACAAATGTTCGTTTTGGCGTATCTAGTTTTGCCGAAGAACACATGCAGTTACAAAATTTCTCTGGTTATCCAAGTATTACACTTCCACTAGGAAAAGTAGATTCTATGCCTGTGGCTGTGAATTTAACTTGCAAGCCTTTTGAAGAACAAAAAATGTTTGATGTATCTAGTGCGATTGAAGAATGCACAGGTTTAAAAGGACAATGTTTGGAGGGATAGTAATGAATTATTTTGTGACGATTGGTATTGAAATTCACTGTGAATTAAAGACAAATACAAAAATGTTCTCTGGTGCTCCTGTGCGCTTTGGAGAAATCGCAAATACATGTACAAGTGTTGTGGATTTAGGACATCCTGGATGCTTACCATGTGTAAATAAAGAGGCTGTAGCCTTAGCTATCAAGGCATGTACAGCTATGCATTGTGATCTTGAAACATTGGTTCGTTTTGATCGTAAAAACTATTACTATTCAGATTTACCAAAAGGATTCCAGATTACGCAACAGTTCCATCCAATTGGAACAAATGGATATGTAGAAATTGATGTGGATGGAGAAAAGAAACAAATTCGTATCGAACGTATTCATATGGAAGAGGATACCGCAAAACAGTTCCATAAAGATACAGGTACATATATTGACTTTAACCGTGCTGGAACACCATTGATTGAAATTGTATCAAAACCAGATATGCATAGTGCTAAAGAAGCAGCCGCTTATGTGGAAACACTTCGTAAAAATCTTTTATATCTAAATGTCAGTGATGTTAAGATGGAAGAAGGAAGTATGCGTTGTGATGTCAATATTTCTTTGAGTGAAGATAAAGATACTTTGGGAACAAAGACAGAAATCAAAAACTTGAACTCCATTGCGAATGTGCAAAAAGCGGTTCAAGCAGAAATAGAACGTCAATCTGCATTATTGGATGCTGGTGAAAAAGTAGAACAGGCGACTCGTCGTTATGATGAAGCACAAAAGACTACAATTCTAATGCGTAAAAAAGAAGGAAATGTTGACTATAAATATTTCCCAGAGCCAAATATTTTCCCAATTCAATTAGATCTTGACTGGGTTAAATCGATTCAGGATAATCTAGAAGAGCTTCCTGATGCTCGTTTAGCTCGTTTCATGAAGGATTATGAATTGAGTGAGTATGATGCAGGTGTATTGGTTTCTGATCGTGAAATGGCTGATTTCTTTGAAGAAGTATTAAAATCAACAAAATTTGCGAAAAAAGCATGTAACTGGATCATTGGAGATGTTTCAGCTTACTTAAACAAAAACAACTTAAGTTTTGCGAAAGTACCTTGTTCAAGTGAAAACTTGGCTAGCTTGATTAATGTGATCGAGGCTGGAGAAATCAGTGGGAAACAAGGTAAAGTTGTATTTGAAGAGGTTATGCAAGGAAAAGATCCTAAGAAGGTTATCGAAGAAAAGGGTATGAAACAAGTAAGTGATGATGGTGCTATTTTAGCTATCGTTAACAGTGTTTTAGATGCCAACCCTCAATCGATTGAAGACTTCAAAAATGGTAAAGATCGTGCCGTTGGATTCTTAGTAGGTCAGGTCATGAAGGCGAGTCGTGGTCAGGCAAATCCTAAGCGTACAAATGAGTTGATTCAAGAAGAATTAAAGAAAAGATAAAAGTCTGATTCATTCAGACTTTTAATGTTTTTAGGTACTGTGTTATAATAAATACGTTATTAGGAGGTTTTTTAATGGCCAAGATGAAGCGTAGAAGACATACGTCCAATAAACCTACAGGTCAAGGACACAAGCTTGTATGGTTTACTGTTATTATAATTATGATTCCTGTTGTGATTGTAGGATATGTTTTGTTGACAAGTTTAGGTGGACAAAATCGACCTGTGGAAGGTAGTCGTTTTTCAAAAGCGGATTTAGATCCTGCCATCACAAAAGACAATATCTCATCTCTTGAGAGTGCTCTAGGAAACATTGATAATGTAGAAAAGGTAAGTGTGAATTTATTAAGTGCAACACTACGTGTACATATTGATCTAGTAGATAGTGCAACGGATGATGTGGCGAGTGCAGCACTTGATAGTGCATATAATATTGTGAATGAACAATTGCCAATTGATACATATTTTACAAATAAAGATAGTTCAAAGATGTATGATCTAGAAATTGATTCTTATAATTATTTGATTGATGATACACATACGGCAGATGGCTGGACATATTTAAAATTGACGAAGACCGGAGCTAGTGATGGTCCTGTTACAGATAATATGACAACCGCAAAAGATCCTGAGCTTTCAAATCAATTAAAAGCAGCAAGTGAACAGATTCAACAAAATATCGCAAATGCGCAAAACGAAGATGATGGACAATAAGAGTCCATCTTTTTTCATGAAAGGAGCCAAAAAATGAAATTATATATTGATGAGAATAATAAAGTAGTCACTATGCATGAGGCAACGAGTGATATGAAGTGTTTTGAAGAGTTTGAAAATAGGAAACCCTATTCTTTTGATGGAGTAAAAGAACTTGAAAATTGTATTCATCCTATTCATGTCTTATTGAATACGAGTATGATCGATGAAAAGTGGATTTATATGAATCTAAAATCATATATATCTAAAAATGACCGTGTCTGTATCCTTGCATTCAGCTTTTTTAATGATACTAAAAATGAGTCTGATTGGAATAAACAGTATGCGCCTGGACAAGGGATATGGTATCGCTCTAATCAAGATGTATTCTACAAGTATGGCATTGGTCAGGAACAAATAGTATGGGTCAATTACTTTAAAGATTCGATGGATGAAATGAAGGAAAAGATTTTAAATAGTTCCATTTTGATGTTGACAGGTGGAGCTCCTGATTTAATGATGAAGCGAATTAAAGAAAAGAAATTAAAGAAGTTAATTAAAAATTATAAAGGAATTATGATTGGATATAGTGCAGGAGCCATGATTCAGCTTGACTCTTATCACATAAGTCCGGATGAGGATTATCCAAAATTTTTGTATCAGACAGGTTTAGGTTGTTTATCTGGTTTTGCGATTGAACCTCATTTTAGAAGGAGTAAAGTGCAGCTGCAAAGTATTGAAAAGGTAAAATCAGAGAAACAAATTCCTGTGTATGGCATCTATGAAGAGGGTGGAATGATTATTGATTCAAGCATTAAATGCTTCGGTAAAATAGAGAAATTTGAGTAAAAAATCATTAAAAGGTACTATATGTTTGCACAAATTAATTGAAATTTTGCACAAATTAACAAAAAGTTAGTTTTTAATGTTAAATTCACATAGATATGGGATACTATTGATATGAGCCAAATGTGAAATGGTTAGCTAAAGGAGATAAGTATACATATGAAGTTTTGTAAGTTGATTACAGAGGTCGATTTAGAACTGCTCGAAGAGTTAGTCGATAATGGATATCCTGTGGATCGCATTGAAGAGAACGGGCAGGTTTACTACAAAACACCAGCTATGTTATGCCAAAATTTAAAAGTGAATGATGAAGTGAGAAATTACAGCAACGGTTTGATTTCAATGTCCATTGAAAATGTTCGAAAGAAAAAGGGGTTATATAGAACGGGGAATCTATTGATTGATATGGATTCTAACATTATCCAAAAGGGTAAAGAAAAAATCTTTATTCCTAAGGCAAGTTTTACAATAATTTCAACACTGATGGACGTTCCGCACAAAACTGTATCTAGATCGGCGTTGGTTTTTTACTTGGAACAGGCGTATCATCACGAAATATTGGATAACACTTTAACGGTTCATATCGCTTCAATTCGTCGCCTTTTGGGTGATGAATACATCAAAACCCATAAAACTGTTGGCTATTTTTGGGATTTCGATGTTTTTAAAGTGGGATAAAGTTGAAAAATGGCTTGAAAGAAAGGTATAATGTAAAGGTGTTGGAAGGAGATTTAGATTATGCCACATCTATTTGAGTCTAAAGATAGTTTTAAGGAAAGCTTTAAAGATGCTGTTTCTGATGCCTATGGACGTGATTTTGAAGATACATATCCTGAAGAGAGATATATTGTCCTAGGTAACATGATTCGTGATTTTGCCGGAGAGCATTGGAGAGAAACTAAAAATGCGATCAAGAAAACAGAATCAAAACAGCTTTATTATTTTTCTATGGAATTCTTGATGGGTCGTTTAATGACTAGCAACCTAATGAACCTAAACATCTATGATGTTGTTAAAGATGGTTTAAAAGATTTAGGTATGGACATCAATGAAATGGAAAACATTGAAAGTGATGCAGGATTAGGAAATGGTGGTTTAGGAAGACTTGCCGCATGTTTCATGGATTCATTAGCATCTCTTGATTTGCCAGGACATGGTAACTGTATTCGTTACCGTTATGGTTTGTTCAAACAAAAAATTGAAAACAACCAACAGGTTGAATTGCCAGACTGCTGGTTAAAGAATGGTAATGTTTGGGAAGTATGGAAACCTCAGCATGCCGTAAAAGTTAAATTTGGTGGTTACGTAGATGGATACATGGATGGATATGGAAAATTCCATGCTCAACATCATCCAGAATTTGTCGTACGTGCTGTACCTTATGATGAACCAATCGTTGGATATCATACAACGACCACAAATACACTTCGCTTATGGGATGCAGAAGTTGATGAAGATTCTGTAAACTCAGGTGGATTAAATGAATATTTGAATCAAGTAACAGCTATTACAGCCAATGTATATCCTGATGATTCAACAATCGAAGGAAAACGTTTGCGTTTAACACAAGAATATTTCTTTGTATGTGCTGGAATTGATCAAATTATTCGTTCACACTTACGTGTATACCCAAGCTTAGATAATTTAGGTGATAAAGTTGCGATTCAGTTAAATGATACACACCCTGTATTAGTTATTCCTGAATTAATGCGTGTATTACTAGATGATTACTTCTATGACTGGGATGATGCTTGGAATATCGTGACAAAGACTGTTGCGTATACAAACCACACAGTTATGGCAGAAGCACTTGAAAAATGGCCTCAAGACATGGTTCGTTCATTGTTGCCACGTCTATATATGATCATTGAAGAAATCAACCGTCGTTTCAAATATGACGTAGATCACAGAGGACTATGTGGAATCTTCAACAATGTTTCAATCTTAAAAGAAGGACAAGTTCACATGGCTAACTTGGCTGTTGTTGGTTCTCACAGTGTAAACGGTGTTGCGAAACTTCACTCTGAAATCTTAGTAAATGATGTATTCAAAGATTTTGTGACAATTTATCCAGATAAATTCAATAATAAGACAAATGGTATTACTCACCGTAGATGGTTATTGTTCTCAAACCCTCAATTGACTCAGTTGTTAGAAGAAACAATTGGAGATGAGTTCAAGACAAATCCAGAAAAATTAGAAGATTTAATGGAACACGTTGAAGATGAGGCTTTACAAGCTAAATTCATGGATGTGAAATTAGAGCGTAAAAAGATTTTGGCTGCCTATGTAAAAGAAAACTTAGGTATTGATATTGATGTGAATTCAATCTTTGACTGCCAAGCTAAACGTCTTCACGCATACAAACGTCAATTATTAAATATCTTCCACGTTATGTATTTATACTTAAGAATGAAACAGGATCCTTCATTTAGAATTTACCCTCGTACATTCTTCTATTCTGCAAAAGCAGCAGCAAGTTATGATTTAGCGAAGGAAATTATTAAATTGATCAACATGGTTGCCAATGTTGTTAATAATGACCCAGAAATTTCTAAATACATGAAGGTTGTCTTCATTCCTAACTACTCTGTATCTATTGCTGAAATCTTATTGAATGCGGCAGATGTTTCTGAACAGATTTCTACGGCTGGTAAAGAAGCAAGTGGTACAGGAAACATGAAGTACATGATGAATGGTGCAATCACTCTTGGTACACTTGATGGTGCTAACGTAGAAATCGTTGAGCGTGTTGGATACGAAAATGCAGAAATCTTTGGTTTACATGTAGAAGACATCAATGAACTTCGTCATGAAAACTCATACAACGCATGGAACCTATATAATTCAAGCTACAATATCCGTATGGTAATTGATTCACTTAAAAATTGTACATGGTCAAATGATCCAAACGAATTTAAGTTGATCAACAACGACTTAATGATGCGTAACGATGAATTCTTCGTATTAGCTGACTTTGATGCATATGTATATGCTCAAGAAAAAGTACAAGCTCGTTACATGGACAAGAGTCGCTGGGCTAAGACAATGTTAGTAAACATTGCCAAATCAGGATATTTCTCTAGTGATCGTACAATTAGCGAATACGCTAAAGAAATTTGGAATTTAAAACCATTGTCATTTGAAGACTAATTAAAAAAACAGATCATATTTACCGAACAAGGGTGATATGATCTTTTTTTCATGGTAGAATGGTTTTATGAATGAAATTCTTTTTGCGGAAATCTACTATATATGTGTAGCTATCATGTTGATTCTAGGCTTTAAAACCTATCATTCCATGATGAAAAACAGTCAAAAAGTTAGCTTTTTGGCAGTTGTCTTTGTACATATATTATATTTCCAAACTGATTTAGTACGAATGACGACAAATAGTCAGGACCTGTTTCTAACTGAAATGAGCTTCTTGTTCTTTTCGCTATGCACACTTTCCTGGTTTAATTACATCCAAACAATGCTTGATATTCATTATGAAAAGAAATCGCAAACACTCTTTGCGATGCTTCCTGTGATTATAAGTGTTGTATTATTGTTGATAAATACATTGAATGGGTGTTTATTTCAAATCGATTCATATGGAAATTTTCAAGAAGGACCACTCTATATTTTGTATGTATTTATAAACGATCTCTATTTTATGGTTGGAGCCTATCAAGCTTATGTGTATAGCCGTAAGGCAAAGAATTATCAACAAAAGAAATCAAATCAAATTTTAGGCATTTATATGGTGTCACTATTGTTGATTGGCACAATGCAAGATTTTTTTCGCGACATTCCTGTTTTTTGTGTAGGAACTAGTCTTAGTATCCTTATTGTATATATTAGTTTGGAAGAACAAATGATTTCTATTGATCCATTAACACAATTGAATAACCGTAATCGTATGGAACAGCATTTATTTGAGTGTGTAAGAAGTCAAGATTTAAATATGTACTTGTTAGTGCTGGATGTGAATAGATTTAAGAAAATCAACGATGAGTATGGACATGTGCAAGGGGATTTAGCATTAAAGGCCATTGCGAACTGTTTAAAAGAATCTTGTATTGAAAAAAGTGATTTTATTGCTCGCTATGGTGGGGATGAATTTGTGATTGTGTATAAAGGAAATGATGTAGAAGGTTTGTGCCAAAGAATTCATGCGTATATAAAAAAACTATCTTTTCCCTTTGATTTAGATGTGAGTATTGGATGTGCACCATATCACAAAGATATACATAAATGGAATGATTGGTTTATTGAAGCTGATAAACAATTATATAATGAAAAGAAAAAATTGAAAGACCGGTGATCCGGTCTTTATTCATACCAAGCAATCGCTCGAATAGGAAAGCCATCACAGTTTTCAATTTTAAGTGGGAAACAACTAGACCAAAATAAATCATTTCCGCATTGATCTAAGTTGGTAAGATTTTCGATATTCACAATATCTGTATTTTTAAATAATGCTTTGTGTCGATTCAGATTATTATCACGCAGGGGGTCTAATCCCATTACGTCAAAGCCAATGCCTTTAAAGTTTCCTTGAATTATAAGGAAAGTCATTAAAGTAAGTTTCGTCTTTGAAATGTTTGTCCCAACCAAGATTAAAGAAAAGAAAATCAGCCAACTTGGCTTTATCTATATTGATTTTATCGATTGTGATGGCTTGTCCTTCTTTTAAATCTCTACAATCAACGACAAGAGCTTTGCCGATGAATTGTTCTGGGGAAAATTGATCTAAAGTCTTTCTGTTCGCAAAAATATGAGCCGGTGGATCCATGCGTGTTCCTACATGAGAATTGATTTAGATGAATGTTTCTTTAAAACCATCCTTTTCGTAGGTGCTTTTTGTGGTTAATTTTGTGTTTCACTACCCGGAAAGACGGGCATATCTTCCGAAATAGTATGTGTTAAATCAATGACTTTCATAATTTACCTCCAATTACTATTTAACCACATCTTTTATCTGTATTGTGTTAAAATGATAAGTACAGGTGATGAATTATGAAAAGAATATTATTATTAGGAGCTACAGGCTCTATCGGTTTACAAACAGTGGATGTGATTGAACAACATCCAGACCAATTTTGTCTAGTTGGTATTGCGGCTGGACATCAAGTGGATGTAATGCAGAAAATCATTGATAAACATCCTACCATTCAGGTAGCTGGTATTTCAGATGTTTCAAAGGCTAAAGAATTAAGTGGTGTTACTGTTTATAGTGGCAATGAAGCCATGGTTCAATGTATTGAAAACTGTGAATATGATTTGTTGGTGAATGCTGTTGTTGGATTTAGAGGATTAAAGCCTACCTTAACATCTTTAAAAAAAGGAATTGATGTGGCATTGGCTAATAAAGAAAGCTTGGTTGCGGGCGGTGTTTTGGTGCGTCAGACATTGCAGGAAACAAACACCAAACTATATCCAATCGATTCAGAACACTCTGCCATCTTTCAATCCTTGCAGGGAAATCGTAGTGAAGATGTGAAGCGTTTAATTATTACGGCAAGTGGTGGTAGCTTTAGAGATAAGACAAGGGATGAGTTAAGTGATGTAACAGTAGAACAGACTTTAAAACATCCAAACTGGAATATGGGAAAACGAATCACAGTGGATAGTGCAACAATGGTCAATAAAGGTTTTGAAGTGATTGAAGCACACTATTTATTTGATTTGCCGTATGAAAAAATCGATACAGTGTTACATCGTCAAAGCATCGTGCATTCTATGGTTGAATACAATGACAATGCAATTATTGCACAACTTGGATCTGCCGATATGCGTTTACCAATTCAATATGCGTTATGTTATCCAGATCGTCCGGTGTTAAAGGAAGATCATCCTTTGGATATGACAAAAACAATGGATTTGAACTTTAAAGAAATGGATTATGTTCGTTATCCAATGTTGAAACTAGCCTATGAAATTGGTAAAAAAGAAGGAAATCTAGGTGCCGTATTTAATGGAGCGGATGAACAGGCAGTACAGCTATTTTTAGATAAAAAGATTTCATTTTTACAAATTGAAGAAAGTATTGAACAAGCTTGTAAGCAGGCAAAATATATTGAAAACCCTACAATTGAACAATTAGAAGCAACGGATACGTGGGCTCGAAAGTTTGTTGTTGAATATTGGGACTAGACCAATTGATATTTTGGGAGTAAAATAGTGAAATGGAATGGAGGGTTTGTCGTGAATAAAGCAAAGGTTTATTGTGTCGCAAGTGCTGTAGCAGTTTGTGTGGCTTCAAATCCAAATATGGATGTGCTTGCCAAACAGGTACAGCCAGTAAAATTAGAAGAAAAAGCCCAACAGACAATTACTGCAGATGATTTTATCAAACAATATTTGAGTACAAAAGAAATTGTTAAAGATAGTACAAATAAAGATGTAGAAAAATATACATTGATCACTAAGGTGGATGAAAAGAATTATTCTTTTGTATTAGCAGGAGATCAATTGTTCAAAGTCTTGACTAAAGAAAATCAGGATCAAATCAAAACAGCTTATGAAACAGCATACACAGATGCAGGTATGAAAAAAGCTGAAGGATGTACTTTAAGTGCATATGAAATTGTTGTAGCTGAGGCCAATACATTGGCTAATACATTGATTCTAAACGTTAAAACAGCTTTGGATACATCTTTAAAAGATGCACAAAGTTTAGATTCTACAATCTTTACTGCAGATAGCTATGCCGCTTTAAAAACTGTGATGGATGAATCCAGCCTTTTGGTTCAATCAACAACTTCAACTTTAGAACAACTTACACAAGAGTTAGTGAAGCTGGATAATGCAAAAAAAGCATTGATCAATGTTTCTGGATTAAAAGCTATCGTAGATCAATCAAGTACATATGTAAAAGATAGCTATACTAATAGAAGCTATACGGTATATGAAACAAGTTTGAATGAAGCTAAGCAAGTATTAGAAAATGGTGCAAGTACTGTTGAAGACATTGAAAAGGCACAGTCTGCTTTAAATGCGGCAGCTGCTTCTTTAGTTAAAAAAGCGGATTTCTCTAAATTGAATGAAAAAGTGCAGGAAGCTAGTGAAGTCTTAGAATCCAATAAGGATATGCTTGAAGAAGAGTCTTATAATAACTTCAAGAAAGAATTGGATGACTGTAGTCTTGTACTTTCAAATGATGAATCAACACAGGCAAAAGTGGATGAAACGTTAGCACATCTAAATGCATATTTAGACGATAATACAAACTTTGTATACAAGGTGGTTACTTTAGAAGAAAAGGTTGCACCAAAAGTAGAAACAAGTAATGAATTATTAGTGCAAACACCAGTTGTACAAGAACAGCCGCAAGTTGTGGCTCCAACTGTAGAAAAAAAGAATGTGGAAGCTGCAAAAGTGGAAACAGTAGTCAAACAAGAGGTTACAAGTACGGCAGCTAATAATTTCATTAAGACATACTTAACGAGTGCAAGTGGAAATATCTTTACAAGTGCCAACAACTTGAATTATCAAAAGATTCTTTCTGCGATGCCTAGCTGGGTAAAATTATCTGCAACTGATAAAAATGCAGTGAATGCAGAATTGGTGAATAAAGTTGGTAAAAAGTATCAGCGTTTATTGCAGGAAGCACAAAAATTTAGTATGAATGCAGGAAAATATACGCCTGTAAATACATCAACAAATACAAATGTAACGATTTATTCATGGTTATGTATGATGTCTTTAGGTGCATTAGCATTTGCACTAAAACGTTTAAGAAAACAAGATTAAGGGCTATGGCCCTTTTTTTCATGCTTAAAAATTGTTATAATAACGAAAGAAAGGCTTATGATTTTATGAAACAACAGAAATACAATTTTAAAGATCTAACTCTAGCATACTTTCAAAAAAAATCGAAATTGTATCGTGCAGGTGGATATAAATATGCCACTCCATTAAAACGGAATCTAAGAGATTACCAAAATCATTTCTTTGCGTTTTTGATGGATGTCAACATTTGTTTATTGCCTGTTTATATATGGGTTCTTGAGTTTTTATTAATTATGTGTGGATTGATTCCACCACACTTCTTTGATTTATTATTCTACTTAATGTTTGCCTTGTTATTTGTATCTAGTGTATTATTACTTGCGTTTTTTACAGCACGAACAAATGGGCAGTCATTTGGATATGCCATTATGGATTTGAAATTGGTTCGTAGAAACAAAAAAGAGGCAATGCCAATCAATTTGATCTTACGACAAGCATTGGGATTTGGTCTTCCTTTGATGATTTTAGGGTTCTTCTTTCAAGTGCCAGGAGTCATTTTATGGTGGGTCATCAATGGTATTGTTGTCTTAATCACTCCAAACCAACAAACTCTATTTGATTTGATTTTTGGTTTGGTTCCTGTAAATGAACCAGATCAGGAAATTCGTTTTGAAACAAAGGCGGAACCAACTTTAGTAAAAGAAGAGTTGGTTGTGACTCCAATCGATTTACATATTCGTTCAAACTACAGTGATGATGGTTATTATGATGTAGAAGAATTATTCAAACAAGCCAAAGAAAATCGCTTGGAAGTTATCTCAATCACAGACCACAACTGTGCAAGAGCGAATGCGGCAGCGGTTCGTTTTTCAAGTTTGTACAACATTCAATATATTCCAGGCGTGGAAGTGGATGCACAATATAAAAGAATGCGAGTACGTATTCTAGGTTATTATATTGACTGGACGAATGAAGTGTTTGAAGTGTTAGAACAAAATTCTTTGAAGCGTGAAAAAGATTTATCCATGGAGCGTGTTGAAAAATTCGAAAATTACTCAGGCATTCGTATTGATGTAGATTCATTAATTTCAAATTCTCGTTTCCAAACTATTACACCAGCAGAAATCACAAAGATGGTGTTCCATAACGAAAGAACGCGTTTATTGCCTTTTGTGAAGAAGTATATTGATAGTTGTGAAAGTGAGAGTGTTGCGATGTCTCGTTTTGAAACCGATGTATTTGGTAAGAATGGACCTTGTTATGTAAAGGCTAACTATCCGGATGCGAAAGCAGTAATTGATGCGATTCATAGTGCTGGAGGTATTGCGATTTTATCAAGCTGGCATTTAGATTATATTTCAGATGATGTTTTAGAAGAAATTGTGGATTTAGGTATGGATGGAGTGGAATGCTTCTCTAATGATATTCATGAACAAACGGTTGCGGCTGCCTTGAAAATTGTTCAGAAACGCAAATTATTCGTATCTTGTGGTAGTGATTATCATGGTCCTACTAAACCAAAATATCATATGGGTGTTTCAAATTGTCCTGAAAAAGCTTTACCATTGGTAAAAATTTTGACAAAAGCTGCGAAATAAATTTGCTCAAAATACGTTTTATAGCGTATAATAAACAAGTCAATAAGCTTAGAAAAGAAGAGTATTTATATGGCGTACTAAAGAGAGCGGATGGTTCGGTGTGAATCTGCGTACAATATATAAAGAAGATGGTCTTGGAGCTTCTTTATCGATAGGTAGGTAAAGACGTATGCTGGCGTTAACAGCTTGAGGTGTGAAAACACAAACTAAGGTGGTACCACGAAGCTTTCGTCCTTGGATGAAGGCTTTTTTTATTTGTATGATAGGAGGAAATAAAGATGACACAAAAGAAAGAACCATTTTATTTAACAACGGCCATTGCGTATACATCAGGTAGACCTCACATTGGGAATACATATGAAATTATCTTGTCGGATGCGATTGCTCGTTTTAAAAGAGCACAAGGATATGATGTATTCTTCCAGACAGGTACAGATGAGCATGGTGTAAAAATTGAAGAAAAGGCAAAAGCTGCAGGTGTAAGTCCACAAGAATTCGTGGATGGTGTGGCTGCTCAAATTAAATCAAACTGGGATTTAATGAATACAAGCTATGATTATTTTGTGCGTACTACAGATGATTATCACGTAAAAGAAGTACAAAGTATTTTTAAACGTTTATACGATCAAGGAGATATCTATAAAGGAACATACGAAGGATGGTATTGTACGCCTTGTGAATCATTCTGGACAGAATCTCAATTGGTAGATGGATGTTGCCCGGATTGTGGTCGTCCAGTTAAGAAGGCAAAAGAAGAAGCTTACTTTTTTAATATGCAAAAGTATGCGGATCGCTTAATTAAATACATTGAAGATCATCCTGATTTCATTCAACCAGAATCTCGTAAGAATGAAATGCTGAATAACTTCTTGCGTCCAGGATTACAAGATCTTTGTGTATCTCGTACATCATTTACATGGGGAGTTCCTGTTGACTTTGATCCAAAACACGTTGTATACGTTTGGATTGATGCATTAAGCAACTATATCACTACACTTGGCTATCATGCCAATGGTGTTAGTGATGAAAAGTTCAACAAATACTGGCCTGCAACACACATTATTGGTAAAGATATTTTGCGTTTCCACACAATTTATTGGCCAATTATTTTAATGGCTTTGGATTTACCTTTACCTAAGAAAGTATTCGGTCATCCATGGTTGCTTACGGGAAGTGACAAAATGTCTAAATCAAAAGGCAATGTGATTTATGCCGAAGATTTAGTGGCTCACTTTGGTGTAGATGCTGTTCGTTATTACTGTTTACACGAAATGCCATTTGCGCAAGATGGAACGATTACTTGGGAATTAATGATTGAAAGAATCAATTCGGACTTGGCAAACATTTTAGGAAACTTAGTATCTCGTACAATTGCGATGTCAAATAAATATTTTGGTGGTTTAGTCACAAATCCAAATGTATGTGAAGCAGTCGATGAAGAATTAAAAGCTTGTGCTTTAGAAACTAAGAAGAAAGTAGAAGCTAAGATGGAAGAACTTCGTGTTGGTGATGCATTAGATGAAGTATTCACATTGCTTCGTCGTACAAACAAGTACATTGATGAAACAATGCCTTGGGTACTCGCAAAAGATGAATCAAAACAAGATCGTTTAGCTACTGTTTTATATAACTTATTAGAATCTATTCGTATTTCAGCAGTATTATTACATTCATTCTTACCTGAAACTGCAGAAAAGATGTTCGCATATTTAAATACAAAAGTAACGGATTTAGATTCTTGTGAATCTTTTGGAAACTTAGAAACAGATATTCATGTAGTTGAAAAGTGTGAACCATTGTTTGCACGTATTGATGAAAAGAAATTTATGGAAGAGTTTAAGAAAGAAAAAGAAGCAGCTAAAAAAGAAGAGCCTAAAAAAGAAGAAAAAGTAGAAGAAGTTACGATTGATGATTTTGCGAAACTACAATTCAAAGTAGGTACGATTGTGAAGTGTGAACCACATCCAAAGGCAGATCGTTTATTGGTTGAACAAATTGATTTGGGTGGTGAAGTTCGTCAAATCGTTAGTGGTATTGCGAAACACTACAAGCCAGAAGAATTGATTGGAAAACAAGTTGTCGTAGTGACAAACTTAAAACCAGTAAAATTACGTGGTGTAGAATCATATGGTATGATTTTGTGTGCTACAGATGATAAAGACTTGTCATTTGTCACTGTCGCAAAAGAAATGCCTAATGGTGTAACTGTTCGCTAATGAATGATAAACAAAAGGTTGTTTTTAAACAATTACAGCTGGCTGGACTTGGCATTGTCGTCTTTGTGTTTGGCTTGTTGTATCAAGAAAAAGCCATTGCCATTGTAGGAATCTGTATCTTGATCTTTGGCTTATTAAGAACCTACTACATTAAAAAAGTAATTGAAAAACTAGATGAGTAAATAAGGCGCTCTAAAATAGTGTAGGGTTATGTGAAAATACCGGCTTTAAATTATTGTAG
>ERZ780228.832-NODE-832-length-24220-cov-2.763294_pt1 | contig 24220 bp, 18 predicted proteins | sample MGYA00511015_ERZ780228 | MGnify/ENA primary metagenome ERZ780228 (study PRJEB29588, sample SAMEA2161897) | human gut metagenome | biome: human gut; feature: human-associated habitat; material: faeces | place: Denmark | collected 2008/2010 ...
TGTCAGTGAAGAATTCAGTGCGCGGAGGATCGGGATACCGCCGCCGCAGCTTGCCTCAAAAAGGAAGTTGATATTTTTTTCTTTTGCGATCTCCATGAGCTCGGAACCATGCTTGGCTACCAGAGCCTTATTGGATGTGCTTACGCTCTTTCCTGCCTGAAGCGCTCTTTTTACAAAGGTATAAGCCGGCTCGATCCCGCCCATAACCTCAACAACAATATCTACCTCCGGATCGTTTACGATCACTTCATAATCATGAACCAGAACTTTCTCAACCGGATCTCCCGGAAAATCTCTTAAATCAAGAACGTACTTGATGTTAATCTCATCTCCAGCTCTCTTGTTAATGCTCTCATGATTGGTGTTGATGACTTCAACAACTCCGCTTCCTACTGTACCGTAGCCTAATACTGCTATGTTTATCATATGCTTACTCCCTGCCTAAAATTTTCAAATAGTGTATACCGTCTCTCTGCTCAATATCCTCCACCATAGCCTCTGCGTCGCCTTCTCCCGGAAGGATGTCAACGCTCAGCGTCAGTGTTGCGACTCCGTTAATGGGAATACTCTGATGTATGGTCAGGATATTACCGTGAAAACGGGCAATCGTCTGCAGCACCATTGATAAAAGCCCCGGCTCATCGTCCATCTGAATGATAAAGGTGATGGTCTTTCCCTTGGTCTCCTCGTGGAAAGGAAAAATATCGTCCTTATATTTGTAAAAAGAACTGCGGCTAATCCCGGTCCTTTCAGCAGCTTCCTGAACAGTAGCCACCCGTTTGGATTCCAGCAATCTCTTGGCCTCAACCACCTTGAGAAGTACCTCCGGCACTGCCCGTTCTCTTACTACATAGTATTTTTTCTTTTCAACCTGTTTCTGCATAGCAACCTCTCTGACTGCTGTTCACATTGCGGCCAGCAGCCTTCTGTCCGTTTCATAAAGACAACTGTTTTTGTACAAGAGATATATTATCATAATAAAAGAAACTCCACAAGCGCTTTTTTGCCTGCGGAGTCCTTTTCTCTGTCTTTATGGGGTTCCGTGACAGTAATGTTATTCTTTCTTTTTCGCCAGCGCAATCCATTTCAGGTATGCATTGATAAAAATGTCAATACCGCCGTCCAGAACTGCGTCAACATTACCGGTTTCTTCATTGGTTCTATGGTCTTTTACCATGGTGTATGGCTGCAGGACATAGGAACGGATCTGGTTTCCCCAGCCGATATCTGTCACTTCGCCTCGAATGCCGGAAAGCTTCTCCTCGGCTTCCTGCTGTTTCAGCAGATACAGCTTGGCCTTCAGCATCTGCATGGCCTTGTCCTTGTTCATGTGCTGAGAACGTTCATTCTGGCACTGTACCACGATTCCTGTTGGGAAATGGGTGATACGGATCGCAGAGGATGTCTTGTTGATATGCTGTCCACCGGCACCACTGCTTCGGTAGGTATCGATACGGATATCATCGTCATTGATCTCTACATCCAGATCCTTCTTGATATCCGGCATAACATCACAGGATACAAAAGAGGTCTGTCTCTTTCCTGCTGCATTAAACGGAGAAATACGTACAAGACGATGAACACCCTTCTCGGATTTCAGATAACCGTAGGCGTTCTCTCCGTTTACCTGGAAGGTTACGGATTTCACACCGGCCTCATCACCGTCAAGGTAATCCAGGACCTCCAGCGCAAAGCCCTTCTTCTCCGCCCATCTGCTGTACATACGGTAAAGCATTCCGCACCAGTCGCAGGCCTCTGTACCGCCGGCTCCTGCGTTCAGCTTGATGATAGCATTCTCTCCGTCGTACTCTCCGGAAAGGAGTGTCTTCACACGGATGCTGTCAAAGCTTGCCTGGAACTCGTCCAGCATTTCCTGGATCTCAGGGACGATCTCAGGATCATTCTCCTCATATCCCATCTCGATCATGGTTTCCATATCTTCCATCTGTGTTTCCAGATTATGGTATGTCTCAATATCGTCCTTGAGACTCTTTAACTGTTTCATCTTCATCTGGGATGCTTCCGCATTATCCCAGAAATCAGGCGCCTCCATCTCGCGCTCTAATTCTTCGACCTTCTGCTCTTTGTTAGCGAGGTCAAAGTGAATCCCTCACTTCCACTAATGGCTCTGTGTATGTTGCAAGAATACTCTTGAACTGATCTAACTCAACCACAGCTTCACCTTCTTTCTATATATTGATACAGGATTTCCTGCCTGTCTTATACAATACCATATGGGCATGGAAATTACAACGAAAACGTGGTCAGGGCGTAAATATCCCCTCTCCTGTGCTTCAGAAGCGGCAGCTGCTCACGGACTTTTTTTACCTCGTCCAGTTCCAGTTCCACAACCTTCACAGCCGGCTTCTCTTCCATCTCCATGAGGACTTTTCCCCAGGGGTCTGCGGCAATGGAGTGGCCCCAGGAATGATACCCGGCGTTCAGGTCTCTGGCGGGGGCAGCTCCGATGGTGTATACCTGGTTATCCACGGCTCTCTGGCGGAACATCAGCTCCCAGTGAAGGGGCCCTGTTGTCATGTTAAAAGCAGCCGGCACGATGATCACCTGGGCGCCTTCGTCCACCATCAGCCTGGCAAGCTCCGGAAAACGGAAGTCGTAGCAGATGCAAAGGCCCATCTTTCCAAATTCTGTATCAAAAACCGTCACCTGGTCTCCCGGTGTCAGGGTAGCGGATTCTTTAAAATACTGTCCGCCTTTTACATCAATGTCAAAAAGATGCATCTTCCGGTGCTTACCGATCTGATGACCATTTCTGTCAAAGACATAGGAAGTGTTATAAATATTGCCGGCTTCATCTCTCTCCGGCATACTTCCTGCTACGAGATAAATTCCGTGTTCTGCCGCCAGTCGGGAACATTTTTCCCAGGTATCTCCGCCCTCAATTTCGGCATATTCCGGAAAGTATTTATTTTCGTAGGGGCAGCAGAACATTTCGGGCAGGGCTGCCAGATCGATCCCCTGAAGCTCCGGGCTGGCAAGAAGTTCTGCTGCCTGGGTGATATTGCGAAATTTATCAGTATATACATGTGTCTGAAGAATTGCAGTTTTTATAATTGCCATATTATCATACCCCTTCTCTTACAGCGAAAATTAAGTATCTGTTATATTGACGCGGATGACTTTCTCATATGCAGAGCGGGGGAATGAAGCGTAGCGGTGGCTACGGCGATTGACAACAACGCAGCATATGAAAAATCAGACAAGTCTATATGACGGTTATTTAATATTCGCTGTACTCTGTTCCTGTGTAACAGAAATTCCAGAAAAAATAGCCCCACCGCATCATCCGGGTGAGACTATTTTTATCTTCCTTCTCAGATCCTGGCAGCCTTACGTCCGCAGCACTGTTTGTATTTCTTGCCGCTTCCGCATGGGCATGGATCATTCGGGTATACTTTATCTTCTTTTCGCTGAACCGGTTTCTTCGGGCCTGCGCTGTCATCTTTGTTTGTGCCGGTTACCTTAGCAACCTGCTCACGCTCGATCTTCTGCTCCACATGAACATGATACAGCATACGTACAGTGTCTTCCTGAATGGAGCTGATCATGCTGTTAAACATCTCGAATGCGTTCATCTTGTACTCAACAACCGGATCTCTCTGGCCGTATGCCATCAGACCGATACCCTGACGGAGCATTTCCATATCATCGATGTGATCCATCCATTTGCTGTCGATGCATTTCAGAAGGACAACTCGCTCAAGCTCACGAAGCTGTTCCGGTTCCGGGAACTCAGCCTCTTTTGCTTCATAAAGCTTCACAGCCTCTTCCTTCACAATGTGCTTGATCTCGTCTTTCTTATGGCCTTTTACCTTCTCTGCGGTCAGCGGGTGGATCGGGATGATCGGAGTGATCGCAGTGTTGAACTCATCAAGATCCCACTCAGAAGAATCCATGTCATCGGAGAAGCACATGTCTGTCATGCTGTCTACGATATCTGTGATCATCTTATAGATGGCATCACGCATATTCTCACCGTCAAGTACCTGGCGGCGCTCCTCATAGATGATCTCTCTCTGCTCATTGTTAACCTGGTCATAGTCGAGAAGGTTTTTACGGATACCGAAGTTGTTGAACTCGATCTTCTCCTGGGCTTTCTCGATAGCATTGGAAAGCATCTTGTGCTCGATCTGCTCATTCTCCTCAACACCAAGGGATGTGAACACCTTCATCAGTCTCTCGGAACCGAACAGACGCATCAGGTCATCCTCAAGGGAAATGTAGAAACGGGATTCACCCGGATCTCCCTGTCGTCCGGAACGTCCACGGAGCTGGTTATCGATACGTCTTGACTCATGACGCTCGGTACCGATGATCTTCAGACCGCCGGCCTCTCTTGCCACATCGTCAAGCTTGATATCGGTACCACGGCCTGCCATGTTGGTCGCGATGGTAACGGCATCTGCCTGTCCTGCCTGAGCTACGATCTCAGCCTCAAGCTCATGGAACTTGGCATTCAATACATTGTGGGGGATTCCCTCTCTCTTCAGCATTCTGCTGAGAAGCTCGGAAGTCTCGATGGTGATCGTACCAACCAGTACCGGCTGATGTTTTGCGTGAGCTTCCTTAACTGCCTCTACAACGGCGTTGAATTTCTCTTTCTTTGTCATGTAAACAGCATCATCAAGGTCTTTACGCTGTACTACACGGTTGGTCGGGATCTCTACAACGTCCATGCCGTAAATATCACGGAACTCTTTTTCTTCGGTAAGGGCTGTACCTGTCATACCGCCTTTTTTATCATATTTGTTGAAAAAGTTCTGGAAGGTAATAGTTGCGAGAGTCTTGCTCTCTCTCTTAACCTTCACATGCTCTTTCGCCTCGATCGCCTGATGAAGACCATCGGAGTAACGACGGCCCGGCATGATACGACCGGTAAACTCATCAACGATCAGGATCTCGTCATCTTTTACAACATAATCCTGATCCTTGTGCATCAGATTATGTGCACGAAGTGCAAGGATGATGTTGTGCTGGATCTCCAGGTTTTCCGGATCTGCCAGGTTCTCGATATTAAAGAATTTCTCAACCTTCTTGATACCCTGCTCGGTAAGGTTGACGATCTTATCTTTCTCATTTACAACGAAGTCACCGGTCTCGATAACCTCCTCACCCATGATGGCTGCCATCTTGGTCATCTCATGGCTGGCCTCACCACGCTCCAGCTGCTGTGCAAGGATATCACACACCTCATAAAGCTTGGTGGACTTGCCGCTCTGTCCGGAAATAATCAGAGGTGTACGTGCCTCATCGATCAGGACAGAGTCGATCTCATCGATGATACAGTAGTGAAGATCTCTCTGAACAAGCTGTTCTTTATAGATAACCATGTTGTCACGAAGATAATCAAATCCAAGTTCGTTGTTTGTTACGTATGTGATGTCACATCCATATGCCGCACGACGCTCTTCCGGCTTCATGTCGTTAAGTACCACGCCTACAGTCAGGCCAAGGAACTCGTGAACCTTACCCATCCACTCAGCATCTCGTTTTGCCAGGTAGTCGTTGACGGTTACGATGTGGACACCTTTTCCCTCAAGGGCATTCAGATATGCAGGAAGTGTGGAAACAAGAGTTTTACCTTCACCTGTTTTCATCTCGGCGATACGGCCCTGGTGAAGGATGATACCACCGATGATCTGTACACGGTAATGCTCCATTCCAAGTACACGCTTGGCTGCCTCACGTACGGTGGCAAATGCCTCTGGAAGAAGATCATCCAGTGTTGCACCTTCTGCAAGACGTTTCTTATATTCTCTTGTCTTGTCTCGTAACTGCTCATCCGTAAGCTGCTGCATCTGAGACTGATAGCTCTCGGTTTTTTCAACCAGCGGCATAATACGTTTTACCTCACGCTGGCTGCGGGTTCCAAATACTTTTGAAAAAACATTCATGTTTCTGCTCCAATCATTTTATTCAAATAAGACTGCTGTCTCTGATCTGTCCAATTTTGGATCATTCCAGTTCTCTGTTGATATCCGTTATACTGGATCACATATGGTATATATTCTACCACTTTCCTGTTATAAAAACAATGAACAATTATTTAACAAATCATGTCAGGAACAACAGAAAATATCCCGCATAGGATCCTGTTTTCGAGGATCCCGCGGGATATTACAGATCTTATTTCCTTACTTTTGCATTTTTCACACTGCTCCAGGCACCGTAATATGTCTTTCCGCTCACTTTTTTGTATGCACGGATACGAACATAATAAGTGCTTCCCTTTTTCAAACCGGAAAGTGTTCGGGTCAGTGCACTGGTGGACACTGTTCTGGCCCCTCTCATGGACCTTGAGGCCGCATACTGGATCTGATAGCCGGAAGCGCCAGCTGCTTTTTTCCAGCGGACAGTCAGCTTCCCGGAAGCCTTGCTGGACGGTTTGTACTGCACCGGAGCTGTCAGACGGACGATCCGGCTGCCGTTTTTGTTATAAGCACTTAAAGCAGAGCCCTTGTATGCGCGGACTGTATAGGTATACATGGTTCCTGATTTTACTGATCCGTCTGTATAGACCAGCGTATTGCTTCCGCTTACGGTAGCGATATTGACCCACTTGCTGCTGTTTCCGGTCCTTCGATAAATCTTATAGCCGGAAGCATTTGCAGCTTTTTTCCATTTGAAGACGATGCCGGCAGGGCTGTTGGAAGTGCCGGATAACCCGGGCGTGGTAAGCTTTACCGTTGTAAGGGCCGCGGACCGGAACTGGTATACAGCTGACTGTACTTCATCAGTCTTTTTCCATTCAGATTTCTGATAAACATACTTCTGGAAAAAGATATACATGTTATAAGTTGCGGCTTTGTTTATTCCTTTGGCAGATCCGATCCGCCATGTAGTATTCTTCCTGTTATCGGTTGGATTTGGTGAAGTACTCCAGTAAACCGGCACCCACTTCACATCTCCAGGCCCGGGATTTAAATTTGTAGTTCCCGCACCGGTCACGGTAAAATTATAATATTTATTCGGAGTAAATTTCAGCGGAGAATCCAAACCTCTTACAAAACTATCTTTAACATCCGGTATATAAGGTGTATAGGCTGGCGTCGGCGTCACATCATATTTCGGGCGGGTTCCCCTGTAATTCAACTTTAATTTTTTCAGGTTGCTGGTTCTTCCGTCTGAACCCAATACCTTAAGATACAGATCAAATTCTTTCTCTGTATCCAGATTCTTAAGATATATCACAAAGCTTCTGTTTGCAGTAACCGCCACACGAGAGTTTCCCGTATCGACCCTCGGAACATCAGATGTTCCGTCCTTTTTTCTCGCTACAGCTTTGTAGTAGCAGGCTCCGTTTGCATCAACTTTAAGTGTCACATTTACAGAACTGCGGCTTACCCATTTTTCTCCGGTCCATTTTACGTTTATTTTTGGCACCGGTGTTGGTGTCACTGTCAGTTCAGGATCCGCTGTCGGTGTCACTGTCAGCTCTGGAGCTGACGCTGACATAGCTTCTGCGTTTTCTTCTTCCATACTGTCTCCTGCTTCTTCAGGTATCAGTTCTGTCAATAATACTTCCGGATCATCCTCACTGGAGATTTCTTCTGAAACTCTTTCCTCAGCTCCGCCGAAAGCATCCTCGCTGTTCTCCGCATTTTCTGCGTTTTCCACATCTTCCATGGTTGCATCGGAAGAGTTATCCACCATTTCCTCAGAAATATCCTCACTGTCTTCTGCAGGCTGCTCAGTCTCTCCCATAGGCTCTGTAGTTTCCTCTGCGGAAAACAGCTCCTGGCTGTCCCCAGCATTTTCTGTGATTTCTGCATCACCGCTGCCAAACTCTGCAGCCACACCGGTTGCCGGAAACACCGTCACACAAAGCGCGGCACTTAAAAAAAGTGCCAGAACTTTTTTCTTCATTTACCTTCCTCCTTTTCTCCGTGAGTTACATATTTGTTATGTCAAGGAGATATTCGCACTCCACACAGTATTATTTTTCAGAAAGTGGGGCTGACTGAAACTTGTACTGTACAGACTGTATCTTATCCGTAGACTGCCATTTGGAATCCTTGCAGGTATATTTGCGGAAGAAAACATACAGATTAAAAGTTCCCTCCTGGTCGATTCCTTCCTTGGAACCGATCTTCCAGGTGCTCCGGATCCGGTTGGAATTCGGATTCGCAGATGTGCTCCAGTAAACAGGCACCCACTTAATGTCTCCGTTTTCCGGATCCTCATTATCGGTACCTGCACCGATAACCTTAAAATCATAAAATGTATCCGGGTAGAATTCCAGAGGAGAATCCAGCCCCTCTACCGTACTGTCCTCTGCCTTTGGTTTGGATGCTTTATGTTTTTTTTCAGAATCTGTTTTTTTCGCCGGGCGGCTGTCCTGATCCAGCTCCATCCGCTTCAGATCACTTAATTTCCCATTCTCATCCTCAATCTGGATATACAGATCAACTGCCTGGTCTGTATCCAGATCTGCAAGTGTGATCTCGAACTCTTCATCCTCACTGATCAAAACCTCATCATTCACGGTATTTCCGGTCTCGATCTGAGGCACCTGGGGATTTCCGTCTTCCCCCCGCTCTGCCCATTTATAATAGCAGACGCCGTTAACGGCTGACGTAAGCGTTATCTCTGCCTGGGAATAGCTGTCCCATTTAAATCCTGTCCATTGTATTTCTGACTTTTGGGAATCCTTTGTATTGTTTTCTCCGGAACTCAGTTCCAGGTCCTCCACAGTCTGTTCTTTTATGGTGTCACCACTGTTAAATTCCGCTGCCATACAGGTAGCCGGTATCATGGTCATACCAAGAGCTACACTTAAGATCACCACAGGAAGCTTCTTTTTCCTTTCTCCTTTCGCATATGTCTTCATTATATAATTCTCCCCTATTGCTTGCAACAGAAAAGAAGCCTGATTTTGCTGTGACATAAAAGGCTCCGGAAACCTGCCGATTTCTCACACAGATTCCCGGAGCCTTCCATTCAATATTCAGTTGTGATAATAAAATTCCCTATCAAAACTCTGGTTCGATCAGTCCGTAAGTATTTCCTTTACGTTTATAAACTACGTTAACCTGCTCTGTCTCAGCATTAAAGAATACAAAGAAATTATGTCCGAGAAGCTCCATCTGTACGCATGCATCTTCCGGATACATTGGTTTGATCCCGAATTTCTTGGTACGGATGATCTTAACTTCCTCATCCTCTTCATAATCCTTATCAAGGTATGCCTTCTGGAAGTTTGTGGATTCCTGCTGCTTGTCAACGATCTTGTTCTTGTATTTACGAAGCTGACGCTCAATTACCTCTTCAACCAGATCGATGGATACATACATATCATTGCTTACCTGCTCGGAACGGATAATGTTACCTTTCACAGGGATCGTTACCTCGATCTTCTGGCGATCCTTCTCAACGCTTAAGGTTACTGAAATCTCAGTTTCAGGAGTGAAATACCTTTCAAGTTTACCAAGCTTGTCCTCAACAGCTGTTTTAAGTCCTTCGGTTACTGCTATATTCTTTCCACTAATAATAAATTTCATGACTTCCATCCCCTTTGCTGTTTTATGTTGCTATTATAACATATTAAATTGAATTTTAACATCACTTTTCAAAAATTTCATAAATTTTTTCCAAATTTATTCGATATATTCCTTCAAAATGTTTTTTTTGTCGTGAATGCGCAACTATTAGAGTATTTCATCTAATTAATTCATTACAAATGTATATCTGCACACCAGTGCCAGAAGATTGATGGGACAAAAGCATCTGCTTCACTATTTGTATATACTATTTCATTTTAGCCAGAGCTTCAAAGGGTATACTTCCGCCAAAAATATCCAAAGCACTGCCAACAGTCACATCCAGTCTGCCCTGACCTGCTTTTCGAAGCTCTTCAATATCTGCCATAGAACCCACACCGCCTGCATAGGTCACCGGATGGGCTGTATACTGTCCCAGAAGCTTTGCAAGCTCTGTTTCCACACCTCGGGCCTTTCCTTCCACATCCACTGCATGGACCAGAAATTCGTCGCAGAAGCTTCCAAGCCTTTCCATCAGCTCCGGTGTCACGATCTCTTCTGTAAATTTCTGCCATCGGTCTGTGACAATATAATATTTGCCATCTTTTTTGCGGCAGCTCAGGTCAAGTACAAGATGTTCTTTCCCTGCAGCATCACGGATCTTCTCCAGATTTTCCCAGGAGATCACTCCGTTTTTAAACACATAGGAGGTTACGATCACGTGGCTGGCGCCAGCCTCCAGATATTCTGCCGCATTCTCCGGGCAGATGCCGCCTCCGATCTGAAGCCCTCCGGGATATTTTCCCAGAGCCTGAAGTGCCTGGGCTTTCGTTGCTTCATAGTTCGGGGAATCCTTTCCGTTCAGAAGGATCACATGACCGCCCTTTAATCCTGCCTTCTTATAAAGCTCTGCATAGAATGCCGCATCCTGCTCTGACACAAAATTTTCTGCCGCCTGATCCCCCTGATCCTTCAGGCTTCCTCCTACGATCTGTTTTACCTTTCCGTTATGTATATCAATGCATGGTCTGAATTTCATAATCCTGTCCTCCATTTTCTTTCCATGCACTGATAATAGCATCTGAAACAGTTTTATGCAATGCTGTGGTAAAATATCTGTTATCTTCCTTCTACCGCATTTCCCACTGCGTTTCCGATATCATCCACTGCATTACCTACGCCGTCGCCAAGGTCCTTTACACTGTCACCCAGCTCACCGGATACAGTTCCGTCATTTTCGTTTCTGTCAGCATCCGCAGCTCCGGGTGCTGCTGTCCCGTTATTTCCATTTCCTGCAGGCGTCACGGTAATATTTCCATCGGACATCTCATTGTTATCCGTGCCGGAATCCTTAATGCTCTCTCCATTGTCCTTCACACCGTCATTGTCTGCTTTTTCTTCCATAGTTTCATCTTCTGCGGCAGTATTTTCGTTTGTATCTTTTTCCTTATCCTTCGTGTTTTTATCTTTTTCACCCACTGTTTCATCCGCATTATTTACCTCTGTGCCGCAGGCTGTAAATGTACACAGAGACAGGGTAAGCAAAGTACCAAAAAGAATCGCCTTCCATTTTTTCATATGATCTTCTCCTTTTTCTAAAAAATTCTGTATTCCTAATATGGCACTTTTTCCGCTATCCTATTCTGGAAAAAATTTCAAAAACCGCAATTTCATCCAAAAAAGACGGGGTCCGATCTTACACGAACCCCGTCTGTATTACCTGTAATTTTATTCTGTTGCGGCTCAATCTGTCAGGATCAGCCGATCACGTCACTCATATCATAACGTCCTGCCGGTTTGCCTGCAAGGAATTTGGCTGCTTCTACAGCACCTTTTCCAAAAATAGCCTTGGAATATGCAGTATGCTTGAACTCGATCACTTCGTCCTGACCTGCAAAAATTATCTCATGCTCACCTACGATAGTTCCGCCGCGAACTGCGGAGATACCGATCTCCTTATCATCGCGTTTTTCACGTTTCTGGCTGCGGTCATATACATAATGATACTGATTATCCATAGCTTCATTAATGCTGTCTGCCAGCGCAAGTGCAGTACCACTTGGTGCGTCTAATTTCAGGCGGTGATGCTTCTCTACGATCTCCATATCAAAGCCTGCAGCTGCAAGAACCTTAGCTGCGTCCTGAACCAGCTTCAGAAGTGTGTTGATGCCAAGAGACATGTTTGCGGATTTCAGCACTGCTACCTTTCGGGATGTTTCTTCCACTTTTGCAAGCTGCTCCTGGCTTAAACCGGTACTGCACAGAACAACCGGGATCTGGCGTGCCGCGCTGTACTCAAGAAGCTTGTCTGTTGCCTTTGCGGAAGAAAAATCAATGATCGCATCTGCCTCTACCTGACATGCGTCAATATCGGTAAATACCGGATAGCTGTTTTTTCCCTGATCTGCAATATCAATACCTGCTACGATCTCAGCATCCGGATCTTTCTCCACAATGCCGCTGATGACCTGGCCCATATGTCCGTTGCAGCCGTGCATGATGATTTTTACCATAGTATATTCTCCTTTACCTTTCGCTTACAGTCAGATCACTTAGCAAGCTTAAGGCCGAATTTCTCGATCTCTTTTGCAAGAGCTGCCTTTGTGTCCTCTTCCATCTCGCAGAGCGGCATACGAAGCGGCCCTACGTTCATTCCCATAAGATTCATAGCTGTCTTAACAGGAATCGGGTTTACTTCGCTGAACAGCGCATTGATCAGCGGAAGAGCTTTCAGCTGATCCTCTGTTGCTCCCTTGGTGTCGCCGTCGAAATATTTCATGACCATGTCATGTGTAAACTTCGGTGCAACGTTGGAAAGTACGGAAATAACTCCAAGTCCGCCAAGAGAAAGAATCGGAAGTACCTGATCATCATTTCCGGAGTAAAGCTCAAGCTGTCCGTCTGCCAGAGACATCATCTTGGCGATCTGGGAAAGATCTCCTGTTGCTTCCTTGATTCCGACAATGTTCTTTACATTCTTCGCAAGGTAAGCTGCTGTAGCCGGCTGGATGTTGCAGCCTGTACGGCTCGGTACGTTGTACATGATGAGCGGAGTTTCCGGAACTGCATTGGCAATTGCTGTGTAGTGAGCGATAAGACCCTTCTGTGTAGCCTTGTTATAGTAAGGTGTTACAATAAGAAGAGCGTCTGCGCCATAGGAAGCTGCTTCCTTGGACATCATGATCGCTGTCTCTGTACAATTGGAACCTGTTCCTGCGATAACAGGCACACGTTTGTTAACTTTATCAATTGTGAACTTAATTGTCTGAAGATGCTCTCCGTGTGTCAGAGTAGAAGATTCTCCTGTTGTTCCACAGATAACGATGGCGTCTGTGCTGTTCGCGATCTGATCCTCAAGGATCTCCTCAAGTTTCTCAAAATTCACTTTACCGTCTTCATGCATAGGTGTTACGATTGCAACGCCTGTTCCTTTAAAAATTGCCATTTGTCTTCCTCCTTCTTTCTTCTGTGAAATATTGCTTATTCCCGTTCCTGGTCAGTCAGCTCTGTTGTTATCGTGGTAATACTATCCACATAGGGCTTCAAAGCATCCGGAAGCCAGCGTCCGGTCATAATTATATGCATACTTTCATCCTTCTGCTTAAGCATATCGATGATCGTCTCAACTGGAGCGATTCCTTTATCCATAAGCCCGAGGATCTCATCCAGTAGCAGAAAATCACACTCTCTGGTAGCAATTACCTTCCGTGCGAAATTAAGGCCATTGAGAATATTAGTTCTCTCTTCTGCCTTTTCCTGCTCACTTAGGTCATTATAGCAGGTGTCCATTTTTTCGAAACGGAAAATCTTGAAATCAAAATTATCCAGTTCCTCAAGGAAATCCAGTTCTCTGCGTTCCCTGCCCTTGAGGAACTGTATGATGATCACACTTTTTCCCTGTGTAGCAAAGCGCAGCCCCCGGCCTACAGCCAGAGTTGTCTTTCCTTTCCCGTTCCCGCAATAAACCTCTGTTATTTCTCTTTCCATGATTTTTCCTCTTACTGTTAGTGAAACCGGTAATTCCCCATTTTTCTGATTTTTTTAATATTACCGCAGATTGGCTGGAAATGCAAGTGTTACCTTAATGTTCTCACCACTATTCCAAAATATATCCAATGTTACTCAACATATTCCAATTTACTCACCGAAACTTCATAGGCAATCCTTTTTTCTGTTTCGTTTTCACTAATCCGTTTCATGTACTCCCTGCTCTGGATCCTGCCCCAGATCAGTACATGCCCGCCTACTTCAAAAGCAGAAGCATATCTGGCATTTCTTCCCCAGCATATACATGGTATGTAATCGGATTTTCCGTAAGGTCGATTAACTGCCATCAGAAGATCTGCGATCTCTCTTCCCAACGGTGTTTTTCTGTATACAGGCGGTTTACAGATATATCCGTCCAGAAAAATCTGATTTACCGGAACTGTTTCATCCTCTTCTTCCACAAACTTCAGTTCTCTGCTAAATACTGAAAGCACGAGACGGTTGTGCTTCTCCTCATGGCGGTTATATGAGCGGAACTGTCCATGGATTTCCACATATTCTCCGATATAATCCTGCGTTACATCCACTAGCCGTTCAGAAACCATCACCGGAATTCTGTCTTCCGAATCACTGAGCCTTTTGACCAGCAGCTCAGTCATATAGAAGCCTTCTCCAAAGACCTGATGACTGAATGTAAAGCCTGCTGCAATTTTGCCCATCATAGATACCTGATTGTTTTCAATAATTTTATCTGCCATAATGTGGTTCTCCTTCCCTGTAGAGCACCTGTGTCAGAATCCCTGCCTGCAGTGCAGACCGTAAATCGTCTCTGCTTTTTCAGCGATCCCGCATATGCTCCTCTGTACCTTGTATTGTTCTTTATAAGGTTATGTACAGGCATTCTCATTTAGAACCAGAATCTGCAAAAATAAAAAAAATTATTTTAACACCTTGTAATCTGGCGAAAATGTGGTAAACTGAAAATTCGGGTAACTTATTGAAGAAAAAAACACATAATAATAGGAACAAATTCATCTGCAAGATTATATCGTGCTTGAAAAATGCTTTTGCAGCAAAATAATCCTGCTGATAACACATGAATATTAACAATTACGGTAACTGTTCAGCCAGTGTGCCGAACAGTTACCCATTCAAAGCTTAAAGAGGAAAGGAAAATCATTTTATGAGAACAAAACGTGAAGATGTCCGTAACGTAGCCATTATCGCCCACGTTGACCATGGTAAAACAACTCTGGTTGACCAGCTTCTGAAACAGAGCGGTGTATTCCGTGAGAATCAGGAAGTTCAGGAACGTGTCATGGACTCTAATGATATCGAACGTGAACGTGGTATCACTATTTTATCCAAGAACACAGCTGTTCATTACAAAAATACAAAAATCAACATCATTGACACACCAGGACATGCTGATTTCGGCGGCGAGGTAGAACGTGTACTTAAGATGGTAGACGGTGTTATTCTTCTCGTTGATGCTTTCGAAGGTGCTATGCCTCAGACTAAATTCGTTCTTAAGAAAGCCCTTGAACTTGACCTTCATGTAATCGTATGTATCAACAAGATCGACCGTCCGGAAGCCCGTCCGGATGAAGTTGTAGATGAGGTTCTGGAACTTCTTATGGATCTTGGTGCTTCTGATGAACAGCTTGACTGTCCGTTCCTGTATGCTTCTGCCAAAGCAGGACATGCTGTGATCGACTTAAACGACACTCCTAAGGATATGGCTCCGTTATTTGAAGCAATCCTGAAATATATCCCGGCTCCGGAAGGAGATCCGGAGGCAGATACTCAGGTTCTGATCAGCACGATTGATTACAATGAATACGTTGGACGTATCGGTGTTGGTAAAGTTGAAAACGGTACAATCGCTGTTAACCAGGAACTGACTCTGTTAAACCATCATGATCTGGACAAACGTAAGAAAGTTAAAATCAGCAAGCTCTATGAGTTTGACGGTCTGAATAAGGTTGAAGTAAAGGAAGCTACTATTGGTTCCATCGTTGCTATTTCCGGTATCGCAGACATCCATATCGGTGATACTCTCTGCGGCGGAGAAAACCCGGAGGCAATTCCTTTCCAGAAGATTTCCGAGCCTACTATTGCCATGAACTTCATCGTAAATGACAGTCCGCTGGCCGGTCAGGAAGGTAAATACATTACCTCCCGTCATCTTCGTGACCGTCTCTACCGTGAGCTCAACACAGATGTCAGCCTTCGTGTAGAAGACACTGATACAACTGAGGCATTTAAAGTTTCCGGACGTGGAGAACTTCATCTGTCTGTCCTGATCGAGAACATGAGACGTGAAGGTTATGAATTCGCAGTAAGTAAACCGGAGGTTCTGTACAAAACAGACGAGCGCGGAAAGAAACTTGAACCTATGGAAATCGCTTATGTAGATGTTCCGGAAGAATTTTCCGGTACTGTAATCCAGAAGCTGAGCGAACGTAAAGGTGAACTGCAGGGTATGAGTACTGCCAGTGACGGTACTGTCCGTCTGGAATTCCACATTCCTTCCCGTGGACTGATCGGATTCCGCGGTGAGTTCCTTACTTCCACCAAGGGTACCGGCATCATCAATACCATGTTTGACGGATATGCTCCTTACAAGGGAGATTTCCAGTACAGAAAACAGGGATCTCTGATCGCTTTCGAGGCTGGCGAAGCTGTTACTTATGGTCTGTTCGCAGCCCAGGAGCGTGGTACTCTGTTTATCGGACCTGGTGCAAAGGTTTACAGCGGTATGGTTATCGGACAGAATGGTAAAGCCGAAGATATCGAGCTGAACGTATGCAAGACAAAACATCTGACTAACACACGTTCTTCTTCCGCTGATGATGCACTGAAATTAACTCCACCAAGAGTTCTCAGTCTGGAACAGGCCATCGATTTCATCGACCAGGATGAACTCCTTGAGGTTACACCGGAATCTCTCCGTATCCGTAAGAGACTGCTGGATTCCAGAGAACGTAAGAGAGCCGCTTTCAGAAAAGCCTGAAACAAATAGAAATTTAAGAAAAATTAAGCCTCGCAGATTTTGCGGGGCTTAATTTTTCTTAATCATTACTGTTCACTCCGTTCACAGTAACTCTTAATCTCCTGCAAACATATGGAAAAACATAAATCCTCCTGCAAACATATGGAAAAACATAAATCCTTCTACAAATTATATTGTTATATTTTCACGAAATTCCAAGTTAGTATTTGTTAACTTTTTCATATGCTATGTAATTGACAAATGATTAACAAAGTCATATAATAGCATCATCGAGATTGTTAATTTATTAACGTTATTTTTTTAACTTTCTTTCAGTTGTCAACAGAACATATATTGTTAAATTTTTCTCATATATTCTGACAATTGATATTTTATTCACATTATTTACGTGATTATGCACAATTTTCACCATAATATTTCGTTATACTCATATTAATGTTACTGTTGACCGAATAATCAGTTTATTTGTATAATAAAAACATAACAGGTCACGGTAAATACTTTTAACGAAAACACAAACAGGAGGATTCCCAAATGGCAAAAAAAGAGAACACTATCCCAACCATCATCGACACCCCTGAAGCCCTTACTGCAAAGATTGCAGCCATGAAAGAGGCACAGAAAATTTTCGCAACATTTACCCAGGAGCAGGTAGATAAGATTTTTAAAGAAATAAAAGATTATTATCAGTATTTAAAGGCAATTGATGCTTATCCGGCTTACAGAGATGGAATTAATACCGGCTATGCTTCATGCGTCACAGACATAAAAAATATACATGAATGGGTATTGTAGAAGATAAGGTTATCAAGAACCATTACGCAGCCGAATATGTATACAACGCATATAAGAATACCAGAACTTGCGGTGTGATTGAAGAAGACACTGCTTACGGTATTAAGAAAATAGCTGAGCCGATTGGTCTGATTGCTGCTGTTATTCCTACAACCAACCCAACATCTACTGCAATCTTCAAAACTCTGATTGCACTGAAAACACGTAATGCAATCATCATCAGTCCGCATCCCCGCGCAAAGAAATGTACCATTGAGGCAGCAAAGGTTGTTCTGGAGGCAGCTGTAGAAGCCGGTGCACCGAAGGGAATCATCGGATGGATTGATGTTCCAAGTCTTGATCTGACAAATCAGGTTATGCGTGAAGCAGACATCATCCTTGCCACAGGTGGTCCCGGAATGGTTAAGGCTGCCTATTCTTCTGGAAAACCTGCTTTAGGTGTAGGTCCCGGAAATACTCCTGTTATCATTGATGACAGTGCAGATATCCGTCTGGCAGTTAACTCCATCATCCATTCCAAGACCTTTGACAATGGTATGATCTGTGCTTCCGAACAGTCTGTAACTGTTCTTGAGAGTATTTATAAGAAAGTAAAAGAAGAATTCCTTTACAGAGGATGTTACTTCCTGAAACCGGATGAATTAGAGAAAGTAAGAAAAACTATCCTTATCAATGGCGCATTGAATGCAAAGATCGTAGGCCAGAAGGCTGCCACTATCGCTGAGATGGCCGGTGTTGCAGTTCCTCCTGAAACAAAGATTCTGATCGGTGAAGTTGAATCTGTAGACATCAGCGAAGAATTCGCACATGAGAAGCTTTCCCCTGTACTTGCCATGTACAAGGCCAAAACTTTTGACGAAGCGATTGCCAAAGCTGAACAGCTTGTAGCTGACGGCGGTTATGGACATACCTCCGCTCTCTACATTGACACAAGAGAGAAGGAAAAGATGGAAAAACACGCAGCAGCTATGAAGACCTGCCGTATCCTCATCAATACTCCATCTTCTCAGGGCGGTATCGGCGACCTTTACAACTTCAAACTTGTTCCGTCCCTGACTCTGGGCTGCGGTTCCTGGGGTGGCAACTCCGTATCTGAGAACGTAGGTGTGAAACATCTTATCAACATCAAGACCGTTGCTGAAAGGAGAGAAAATATGCTCTGGATTAGAACACCGGAAAAAGTTTATTTCAAAAAAGGCTGCCTGCCGGTTGCTCTGGATGAACTTGGCACTGTTATGCACAAGAAACGCTGCTTTATCGTAACAGACTCTTTCCTTTATAAGAATGGATATACTAAAAAGATCGAAGATAAATTAGATCAGATGGGAATCGTACATACCTGCTTCTACGATGTAGAGCCAGATCCATCTCTCGCTTCTGCAAGAGCCGGTGCTGCTGCAATGAGAATGTTCGAGCCTGACTGCATTATCGCAATGGGCGGTGGTTCCGCAATGGATGCCGGCAAGATCATGTGGGTTCTCTATGAAAATCCGGACGCCAACTTTGATGATATGGCTATGGACTTTATGGATATCCGTAAGAGAATCTTTACATTCCCGCATATGGGTAAGAAAGCTTACTTTATAGCTGTTCCAACATCTTCCGGTACAGGTTCCGAGGTAACACCTTTTGCTATCATTACTGATAAGACTACAGGTATCAAATGGCCTCTGGCTGATTATGAATTAATGCCTGACATGGCTATTGTTGATACAGATAATATGATGAGCGCACCTAAGGGACTGACCTGTGCTTCCGGTATCGACGTTATGACTCATGCACTTGAAGCCTATGCTTCCATGATGGCATCTGATTATACAGATGGTCTTGCATTAAATGCCATCAAACTGGTATTTAACTATCTGCCACGTGCATACAAAGATGGTTCTGATGTAGAAGCAAGACAGCATATGGCAAATGCTTCCTGCATGGCTGGTATGGCTTTCGCAAATGCTTTCCTTGGCGTAAACCACTCTCTTGCTCATAAGCTGGGAGCTTTCCATCATCTTCCACATGGTATTGCAAATGCTCTGGTTCTGCTTCATGTTCTGCGCTATAATGCAGCCGAAGTTCCGGCTAAGATGGGTACCTTCCCACAGTATCAGTATCCGCACACACTTGCACGTTACGCTGAGATTGGCCGTTCTGTAGGTCTGACAGGCAAGAACGACAGCGAAGTATTTGAAAAGCTTCTCCAAAAACTGCAGGAACTGATGGATACTATTGAGATCAAACATACGATCAGGGAATACGGCGTAGACGAGAAGTACTTCCTTGAAACTCTGGACGAAATGACCGAACAGGCATTTAACGACCAGTGTACCGGTGCCAATCCAAGATATCCATTAATGTCTGAACTGAAAGAAATCTATCTGAAAGCTTACTATGGTGAGGGAAATATTCCTGAATCCGGGAAAGCCAAAGAGAAAAAAGAAGAGAAATAAGATTTGCTGAAAATAAACCTTTTCCTTTAAAAATATAGTGTTTAAACCAACAAAATGGGGCTGTCAAAAAAAGACAGCCCCTTATTATATTATTTCTTACTGCGATATGCTTCTGCTTCCCAGTGTGTGATAAAATATGTGATCTCATCAGTCATCTGCAGCGGACCGCCAAAGCTCTCTGCATACACTGCAAGCTTGATCGCATCCTTTACCAGAAGCTGTGCCTTTGCTGCCTTTCCTTTGTCATCTTCCATGATAAATGCGCCAACGCCCTGTACCAGGATCAGTCTTGGCTCTTTATCATGCTCTGCCATAAATGCATCCATCGCATTTTTCGCCTCATCAATATTTTCTACAAATAACGGATAAGGTCCGCAATATACAATATGATCCGGAGTAAACGGCTTCAGAAGAGGTGCCGCAGCAGTTTTATCTTTTACAAAATGATCCGCCTCCGCAGCCGGTACGACTTCCACCGCATGTCCAAGCAGACTGGAAAGCTTCTGTGCTGCCTGCTCTTTTTCAGGTGTAACTGCATCACTTACATCCGCAATTCTCTTTACCTGCTTTTCCAGCTTTCCGATCACACCATCGAATAAAACGCCGATCTCCTCTACAGTATCAGCCGCAACAAAAATTCCGTGATTCTGAAGCAGAAGAACCTGCACGTCTTTTCCTGTTTCTTCTTTATAGGCATTCATTTTCTCGAAGCAGATGCGGGCAAGTGTGTATCCCGGTTTGCAGATATCGATCCAGAGTACATCTTTTCCAAGAAGCTCTTCGCAAAGAGCCTTTGCGCCCTTTCCGCAGGTCAGTCCATTGACAAGTGTAGGATGAACATGCAGTACATAAGTATAGGCAAATAAGTTATGAAGCAGTGCTTCTACACTTGGACGTTTTGTTTTGTCAGCATCTGTTACTGCAGCCATAACATCTGCAAGATACAGCGATTCACGTTTGACATCGTCTTCCGGATAATCTGTTTTCATGATCTCATTCAAACGTGCTCTGCTCATTTCCACAAATTCCTCTGCCTTAATTGTGGCAAGCTGTGTACCGGAGCCTTTTACATACAATGTGGTGTCATCTTTTACAGAAGTATTGCCACCGCCTGCAAGAACATAGGCAGGGTTGCTTCCATAAGTATTTGACATTTTTACTAAGGTTGAAAGATCCATAGTTAAAATTCCTCCCATATTTATAATAGTTTTGCTGTTCCCCATTCCATTGTACACGATATTCTGCTTTTTTCCAAGTGTTATAATAATCCCGCAAATAACCTCATAAACAGCTGTCCCAATCGCAGATATGCGCTGCGTCCGGTACTGTACTGTTCTGTGACTTCACGGCATTCATCCATTGTTGCTGCAAGATCATTTCGGATATCCAGAACTGCCTGGCAGTCTGCCATAAAGCAGCCGTTTTCAAAATGATGATACAGACTTCTGTAATCCAGATTTATGGTTCCGCAGGTTGCCATACAGTCATCTGCCACACTTATCTTTGCATGACAGAAACCAGGTGTCCATTCATAGATACGCACTCCATGCTTCACCAGTCCATGGTAAAAGGATCGTGTGATATTGTAGATCATCTTTTTATCCGGAATACCAGGTGTGATGATTCTCACATCTACCCCACGCTTGGCAGCCAGACACAGCGCATGGCTCATTTCATCTGTGATGATCAGGTACGGTGTCATAAACCAGCAGTATTTTTCCGCTTTATTCACCATACTGATATACACCTCTTCGCCTACCTGTTCATGGTCCATAGGACTGTCCGCATAAGGCTGGATAAAGCCTGTCTGCTTTGCCTGATAATCGGTCTGAACCAGAAATCCGGTAAAATCACTGTCATTTTTATCCTTATCACTGACAGCATTCCACATCTCCAGGAATGTTACTGTCAGGGAACGGACTGCCTCCCCCTCCAGACGGATACCTGTATCCTTCCACTGTCCATAAGGATGTGTGAAATTAAAATATTCGTTGGCAAGGTTGTAACCGCCGGTAAATCCCACTTTTCCATCGATCACTGTGATCTTGCGGTGATCCCGGTTATTCAGGAACACATTCAGACCCGGAGTAAAAGGGTTGAACACTCTGCAATGGATTCCCACATTTTCCATTTTCTTAATGAAGTCTGTATTGATAAACCCAATGGAACCCATGTCGTCATAAAATACTCTGACTTCTACGCCTGCCTTTACGCGGTCTTCCAGAACTCTCTGGATTTTATGCCAGGCCTGTGCATCCTCAATGGCATGATATTCCATAAAAATGAATTTCTCTGCCTTTGCCAGATCTGCCAGCTGAGCCTCCAGCCCTTTGACTGCCTCATCATAATAAATAACATCTGTATTCTGATAGACCGGATAGGAGGCATTTTTCTGTATATAATCAGAAATATTGCCTGCCTTCGGGATTTTCCTGCCAAGCGTTTCCCTGCACTCACTGTCATTGGGAAGCAACGGCAGAAGTTCCCTGTCGATCTGGTCATAACGCTCCCGCATTTTACGGGTACCGCCATTGAGACCAATCAGTAAGTACAATCCCACTCCCAGGATAGGGAATACAAGGATCAAAATAACCCAGGGCATTTTCATAGATGAAGTCTGGTCTGACGCATACAGCTTAAGAACCAGTACACCTGCAAGAAGCCTTGTCATCAGATTGATAATCTCCGCATATTGATTCAGCTTTGTGATCATCGCAATGATAAAAGCTGCTTCCAGTAAAATACATACTGCTGAAAAGCATAATCGTTTTACACCATTTTTCGTTTTCGCCCTGCCTTCCAGGGTATCCTGTTTCATATTCTTTCTCTCTCCCTCTGTCATTGTACGTTAATATTCACTCTATTCCCAGAATACATATCAGACGGATAAAATCATCCGCTTTTTTACTTGCTTATAACCGCTCCGCAGTTTCAGTCAGGAAAGATTTTCTGCACATTTATTTGTGCCTATATACTCTGCTACTTTATCTGTTACTTTATTGCAGATTACCGTATAAGCTGCTCCCAGAACATTGGCACCTATACGAAGTGCTATTGCTGCCGGCATTCCGAAGATCCCTGCTGCAATAGACAACGCTCCAAATGTATTAAATGCAGTCTGCCACGGATATCCTGCTGAATATCCAACTCCGATTCCTCCGATCATTCCAATGTACGGATACATGGATTTAGGAAGTACCAGATACAGCACAATAAACAGCAGACAGCCCACAACATTAAACATTCCTCTGCTCACAGACCTTGGGATACAGTCCTCTGTAAAAGGCAGACATACGGACATACAGGCGATTCCTGCCCACATTGCTCTGGGAAGTCCCAGAAGATTCATAAACAGCATTGCGCTGGATACAATCAGTGTCAGTTTCACATACCATCTGCTTCTTGCTGACTTAAGATCAAATTCCCGGAACAAATCCAAGAAGGTTCTTCGATAGGCTCTGTTTCTCTGGTTCTTATAGAAGACGATCATACAGATCACCATTCCCACCAACAAGCCGATCACACGGAAGGTGTATTCCTTTCCTGTCACATCATAGCCCAGAAGCAGCAAATAGCCCAGAACAAAGGTAGAATGATTGTACATGATCACATTATGACAGCCCAGTATCATCAGCAGTAAAATACACACAGCATTCACTGCAAACGCGGCTAACGGAGGCACTATATTTGCCAGACGGGGTCCTGCCATAAGAATACCGAAGATCCCTGCAATGGAAAGCAGTCCATGTGTTGTCCTGATCCCGAAATCTGCCTGCCGCAGCACAAGCACTGCCAGCAGAACAGTAACACCAACTACACTGTTGCTGCTCCCTGTAAGCTTACTGTACATGCTCACCACTGCCACACAAAAAGCCATAACCAGATACACTTTAAAATTATAGATTAAAATGTGTCGTCTTTTCTCTTTTGGGTCTGTGGTGCTTCTGATCAGCTGCTTGGAGCCGGTCGAACTCAATTGTAATTCCTGATAAAATGTCATATCTCGTTACCTCTCTTTCGCGAAAATCTATAAAAATTTATGAATTACCTTTTTTAGTAACGAGCACTATACCGCAGTTCCCTCTGTTAGTCAAGACTTAATTATTTTTTCAGGTCTCTTCTGATTATTTCTTCCAGTCTGTCCAGATCCTCATTGTCAGGATGAGATAACGCCCTGTCAAAATTCTGGATCAGTTCATCCAGGTTCGGCGCATGATCCGGCTTCTCTTTCATCTTTACGTATCTGTCCCTGACTGACTGTGGCATTTTCCCCTGACACATAAATTCTCCCATCACTGTATTACTCTCATCCACAGATTCCTTAACTTTCCCGAGAACCTGTTGGAAATAGGCTTCACTGCCTCCGAAGCCTGCTGTTCCAAACAGAAAGATCTTCTTGTTTTTCAGACTCTTTAACAGTTCAAGTGTTGCAGGATCTGCATTCCCTATATCTGTCCAGAATCCAATGTATAATATGT
>ERZ780228.869-NODE-869-length-23333-cov-6.815018_pt1 | contig 23333 bp, 17 predicted proteins | sample MGYA00511015_ERZ780228 | MGnify/ENA primary metagenome ERZ780228 (study PRJEB29588, sample SAMEA2161897) | human gut metagenome | biome: human gut; feature: human-associated habitat; material: faeces | place: Denmark | collected 2008/2010 ...
AGCCACAGGTCGTTCCACCACTTCATGGTCACGTAATCGCCGAACCACATGTGTGCAAGCTCGTGTAGCACGGTGACGACACGGCGCTCGGCATACGCGTCGGTGACCTTCGATTCGAACACGTACTGGTCGCGGATAGTGACCATGCCAATGTTCTCCATAGCGCCGGCATTGTATTCCGGCACGTAAATCTGGTCGTACTTGGCGTACGGATACGGCACGCCCCAAGTCTTCGCATAGAAGGCAAAACCCTTCTTGGTGATGTCGAACAGGTAGTCGACATCCTTGGCGAACGCTTCGGCGAGCGCCTGACGGCAGTACATGGCCATCGGCACGGTGCGGCCGTCTTCGTTGGCGTATTCGGTATGCCATTCGGCGTATGGGCCTGCGCAGATGGCGGTGAGATAGGAGCTCATGGTCGGCGTGGATTCGAACACCCACAGTTTGGTGGTTTCGGCTTCGTGCGTGCCGAGCGTGCCTTCTTCGGTAACGGTTTCGTTGTCGGTCACGGATGCGGCAGGCATGTTGGAGGTGACGATCCAGCTGGCGGGAGCGAGCACCTTGAAATCGAAGGTGGCCTTCAGGTCAGGCTGGTCGAACACGGCGTAGACGCGGCGCGCGTCCGGCACCTCGAACTGGGAGTACAGGTAGATGTTGCCATCGGACGGGTCGACCGAGCGGTGCAGGCCCTCGCCAGTGTTGGAGTAACGGCACCTGGCTTCGACGGTGACCTCGTTCTTCTCCTTGAGGTCGGTCAGTTCGATGCGGTTGTCTTGGAAGGCCACGGCCGGGTCCAGGGACTTGCCGTTGAGGTCGATGGAGGTCACTTCGTCGGCGATCAGGTCGAGGAAGGTCGACGAACCAGGCTTCGCGTTGAAGCAGATGAGCGACTTGGAACCGAAGTTCTTCGCGCCGACCGTCAGGTCAAGGTCGACGTGATAGTGAATCGGCGCTTCGATAACGGCCTTACGTTCTTCGGCTTCAATACGAGTGAGATTAGAACCGGGCATGACTTCAATTACTCCTTACGGTCGTCCCTGGATAATCCGGACTACTTGGTTTCTACGGTTTCGACGTCCTGGGCGATGTCGGCCACGACGGGCACGATCATCGGCTTGCGGTGCAGCTGGCGCGCAACCGAGCGTGCGGCGCATGGTCTGCTGCAGCTTGTAGGTGTCGCGCGTGCCCTGCATCATCTGGTCGTTGAGCTGTTCGACGATCTGGTGACGCACCTTGTCGAACTCGCTTTCGTCCTCGGCCACGGCGTTCAGGTAGATCTTCGGGCCGGTGACGACCTCGTGATTGTCGGTGTCGACCACCACGAACGCGGAGACGAAGCCCTCGGTGCCGAGAATGCGGCGCTTTTCCAGCTCGTCATCGGTCAGCTCGCCGACGGAATCGCCATCGACGTACACGTAACCACACGGCACGGAGCCGACGACCGCGGCCTTGCCGTGATACAGGTCGACCACGTCGCCGTCTTCGGCCAAGACCACGTTCTGCGGGTCCACGCCGGTCTTGACGGCGATCAGGCCGTTGGCCACCAGATGGCGGTTTTCGCCGTGGATCGGCATGGCGCACTTGGGCTTGACGATGTTGTACATGTACAGCAGCTCGCCCTCGTTGCAGTGGCCGGACACATGCACGGCGGCGTTGTCGCGGTTGACGACCTTGGCGCCGAGCTGCACGAGCTTGTTGATCACCTTGTAGACGCCGTGCTCATTGCCTGGAATCAGGGAGCTGGCGAGAATCACGGTGTCGAACTCGTTGATGTGGATGTCGCGGTGGTTGCCGTCGGCGATGCGGCCGAGTGCGGCCATCGGTTCGCCCTGGGAGCCGGTGCACATGAAGACGAGCTTGTCGTCCTGAATGTCGTTGGCCTGCTTCAGGTCCACGACGGTGCCTTCGGGGATGTGCAGGTAGCCGAGGTCGGCGGCGATGGACATGTTGCGCACCATCGAACGGCCGACGAACACGACCTTGCGGCCGTACTTGTGGGCGGCGTCCACCACCTGCTCGTTCATCTTGCTGCGGAACCAGCCCGGTGCGATGCTGTTGACGGTGATGTTGTCCCCGGCCCACTCCACAGCCAGTGCGCGGGTCATAGCCAAAACAGCGCCCTTGCTGGTGCAGTAGGGCACCACCTCGCTGAAGCCCAGATGTGCGCTCATGCTGGTGATGTTGATGATGCGGCCCTTGTCCGCGCTCTTCTTCAGGTAGGGGTAGCAGACAACGCTCATCTCAAACAAATACTTGACGTTCACGTTCATGATGTTGTCAAACTGTTCCATAGGGAAGTTTTCGGCACGGCATTTATAGCTGACGCCTGCATTGTTCACCAGAAAATCAAGGCAGCCATTGTGCTTTGCGGCAAGCTCTGCCACCATAGCCTTCATGGCTTCTACATCGCCCACATCGCCCTTCAGGTGGACAACGCCCGATGCGCTTTCTCCCACGCCCTCTTTGGGCCTGCCGGTACGGCTGATCACGTAAACCGTTGCGCCGGCCTCTGCCAGCACATTTGCGATCTGGAAACCAATGCCGCTGCTGCCGCCGGTGACGATGCCGGCCTTACCCTTCAGATCTGCCATCATAAATCCTCCTATCAAACCTTAACGTTGAAGCCAAAGAACTCATTCACATTGTTGAAGCAGACATTCTCGATGGTCTTTTTCAGCTCTTCCTCACCGGAGAAATACTCTCCGCGCTCCACCAGACTGCCCAGATAACTGCACAGCACGCGGCGGTACAGCTCATGACGGGGATAGGAGATAAAGCTGCGGCTGTCGGTCAGCATGCCGACCGACAGTGAGACCGGGTACAGGTTTGCACAGGCCTCGAACTGGCGCTGGATGCCAAAGGCCTGATCGTTGAACCACCAGGGTGCGCCCAGCTGAACTTTTGCCTTGGTGCCATTATCGCAGAAGCCTGCGGCTAAGATCGCCCAGGTCTCAATCTTGGTGCCGTCCAGCGGGTAGATGATGGTTTTGGGCAGTTCGCCGATGGTGGTCAGGTTGTTCAGCAGCTCGCCAACGCCCTTGACCGGTGCGGCATCGTCGCAGCAATCAAAACCAGTGGACTGGCCCACGCTCTTCACATGGCTGGTGTTGGCATCCAGATAGGTGCCGATGTGCAGCTGCATAACGTAGTGGTTGCGGTTGTAGATACGGGCCATCTCGAACAGGAATGCGCTCTGGTACTGGTCGATCTCATGCTGGGTCAGCTTGCCGCCGCTGCGTGCCTTGGCAAAGATGCCCTCTACCTCGGCGGGAGTGTAATCTGCCCAGTTGAAGTAGGGGATGCCGTCGTCACTGACGGTGGTGCCGGTGATCTGCTGGAAATACTGCAAACGCTTTTCCAATGCGGTGAGCATCTCGGCAAAGCTGTCGATGGGCTGCTCCGCAGCAGCAGAAAGCTTTGCCAGATAAGCAGCAAAATCGGCGTTGGCGCAGAACATGGCCTTATCGGGGCGGAAGGCGGTGATCACGCGGGTGAACATCTTTTCCTCGTTCAGAGCCTTGTGGTAGCGCAGGTCGTCGATGGGGTCTTCGGTGGTGGAGACCAGACGCACATTGCTGTGCTCCATGCACCAGCGGCGGGTCATGTGCTTTTCGGTGATAAGCTTTTTGGTGCGGTCATAAATTTCCTGTGCATTGGCTGCGGTCAGGGGTTCGTCGATGTCGAAGTAGCGCTTCAGCTCCAGTGCACACCAGATGTAGATGGGATTGCCCACCAGCTGGGGCAGAATTTCGGCAAACTTCATGTACTTTTCGTAGTAGCTGGCGTCACCGGTGATGTACTTCTCGTCGATGCCAAAGGTGCGCATACAGCGCCACTTGTAGTGGTCGCCGCGCAGCCACATCTCGCCCAGATCTTCAAACTCCTTGTTCTCGGCGATCTCCACGGGCTGCAGATGGCAATGGTAATCGATGATCGGCATATGCTCTGCATACTTGTGGTAGAGCATCTTGCCGGTCTCATTGGTGAGGAACAGCTCTTCGCTGAAACGATCATTCATAACAAATATCCTCCAAAAATGCCCACCCGTCTGTTCAGGAGATGGGTGGGCTCATTTCATCAGAATCCGATCAGAGCGCCGCCGTCAACAGGGATGCAGGTGCCGCTGATATAGCGGGCTGCGTCACTGCACAGGAACGCTGCACACATACCGACATCCATAGGGTCGCCCACGCTCTTGGCGGGGATGCGTCCCATGATCTTGGCCAGACGCGGCGGGTCGTTGTCGGTAGCTTTGTGGAACATGGGGGTGTCGATCCAGCCCGGAGCAATGGCGTTGACGGTGATGCCGTACTCGGCCAGTTCAGCGGTCAGGGTGTGGATCAGGCCCAGATAGCCGGCCTTTGCGGTGGAGTAGCCTGCCACCTGGGGCTGGCCGATGTAGCTGGTCATGCTGGCCTGGAAGATGATGCGGCCATGACCCTGCTCCTTCATCTGGGGAACAAAAGCCTTGGTCAGTGCGAATGCACCCACCAGATGCACATCCAGAACGCGCTTGTAGTCGTCCACGGTCATATCCCAGATGAACTTCTTGCAATGGTTGCCTGCGTTGTTCACAAGGATGCTCACGGGGCCCTGCTCAGCGGTGATCTTATCGGCCAGTTCCTGAGCGTGGTCGGTATCGGTGATATTGAACTGATAGTACACAGCCTTGCCGCCAAACTCTGCCAGAGTATCGGCCACCAGCTCAGGAGCGCGGGAAGCCACAACGGCCACCTTTGCGCCTGCGGAAACAAGGCAGCGGGTAATGGCAAGGCCCAGACCGGTGGCACCGCCGGTGACGACGGCGACCTGACCGGACAGGTCGTACCAGTTCTTGATGCTGAAATCCTTCACCTGTTCTTCGGTAAATGCTGCCATGGGGAACAGTCCTCCTCACTCTTCGCAGGCACGCTTGAAAGCGACCTGCTTTTCCTGATATTTATACGGTACAAAGAACTCGTGGTGTCCCTGGGCTTCGCTCTTGGTGGGCTGACCGGCGGCAGTTTTTACCACCAGTTCGGTCAGGCGGCGAGCCAGCTCGCTCTGGGTGCATTCGCCCCGGAGCACAGGGTTGGCATTGAAGTCCATATCGCCCTCCATGCGGGCGTAAGTCGCACCGTTGCCGGTGATCTTGATGCAGGGGGCTACTGCGCTGCCCACCACATTGCCGCGTCCTGTAACGAGGAACACGATGTGTGCGCCACAGCTGGCAAGATCCATCAAGCCCTCGTTGTCGTTGGGATTGGTGATGCCAAACTGCATCCAGTAAGGGTCCGGGGTGGAGTCCAGCAGCCACAGGCCCGGATGGGGCGCAGGGCAGGACACCTTGATGACGCCCTGAATGGGGCGGGAGCCGCTCTTGATCACAGCACCCATGCTCTTTTCTTCAATGGTGGACAGGCCGCCTGCAAAGTTGCCGGGGCTGACCGAATACTGACGCACGCTGCGGCAGTATTCCAGCGCTTTATCATAGGTATAGCGCAGCTCTTTTGCGGCCTGCTCAGAAGCAGCGCGCTTGAGCAGCAGATGATCCAGACCAATGGCCTCGACGATCTCCTCAAAGATGGCCGTGCCGCCCTGATCGGTGAGCCAGTCGTAGAACCGGCCCACGACCACATTGCCAGCCAGACCGCTGGTGTAGTCACTGCCGCCGCACTCTGCGCCGATGACCAGATCTTTTACGGACATCTCCACGCGGGGGGTGTTTTCCAGCTCTTTGAGTGCGCTCTGCACCCACTCCACGCCCTTGCGGACGGCAGGCTGGGTGCCGCCCTCGTTCTGGATGAACATCCAGCTTGTGGGCTTGCCCTCTTCCTCGGCAATTTTAGACAGCCATTCCGGCTGCACGTATTCACAGCCAAGGCCCACAGCCAGCACCGCACCCACGTTGGGGTGGCGGATGAAGCTGATGAGCAGGTTCACCGCATACTGGTTGTCGGTACAGCCGTCAAAGCCCAGCAGTTCCACATTGGTACTGCCGCTTTTGACTACGATCTGCTGCGCCACAAACTCGGCACACTTGACCGTGTAGATCACCAACACCCGGTTACGGATGCCCTTGCCGCCGTTTTTGCGGGCGTAGCCGGGCCAGGTGAGGCTTTGCAGTTCATTCCAATCCATTAAAAGCCTCTCCTTTACTCGTACTTCGTGTCTTTGGGAGCACCGGTCCTGACGTCCAGATGGCTGGAACGCTGGTCGTAGACGCTGCGCATGACGTGCAGGTGTACCCAGCTGCCAGCCGGGATATCGGCGGTAGCGCGGCCAATGACTACGCCGTACTTGACGATATCCTCACCGTTCCTGATGTCCCGCAGGGCAATTTTATGACCCATCGGCACCTCGGTGGCGGCTTCCACTTCGGGGGCGCAGGCATCGCCGCGCAGCTCCACAGGGCCGGGCACCAGCGGGGTCAGGGCCGTGGCCACATTGTCTTCCCGATTGATCTGAAAGGCGTTCTGCTTTTCGTCCATAGCTTACAGCACTCCGAACTTTGCAAATGCATCCGTGACCATCATGCCGTCTTCAATGGCTTTGCGCATGGTCTTTTCCGTGCTTGCCTTGACGAGGGCTTTCTCGATGACTTCCGGTGCAATATCCTTGGGGATGATGAGCACGCCGTCGATGTCGCCAAAGACGATATCGCCATTGTGGATGGTCACCTGACCGATCTCAATGGGGCAGCGCCACTTGAACACGTAGGTACGGACGGAGGAATCCTGTGCCCATGTACCGGAGCAGAAAACAGGGAAGTTCTGCTCGATGACCTTGGGGGTATCGCGGGTGTAGCCGTCCAGAACGGCGCCAACTGCACCGCGGGCCTTGCCGCAGGCGGTGAGCAGCTCGCCCCACAGCGCACTGTTGTGTGCGCCGGTAGCGATGTAGATCTCGTTGGGCTTCAGGTCATCCAGCGCCTCAGTCATATAGCCGAAGGGCTTTTCGGCGGGGTACTCAAACACATCGTTTTCCAGAACGGTGCAGGCGTAGCCAGCCACCTTCAGGCGCTTGTCCTCTTCCTCTCCGGGCAGGATGTAGGGTGCGGTAGGCACCTGTGCAGCCAGCGGGCGGATGGAAGCGGGCAGGAACTGGTGCTTATAGCCCATCTGATCCAGAATATCACCCACAACGGGGGTATAGAGCTTCTCTTTCATCAGGGCGAACATTTCATCGTCGTTTTTCCACATTGCCATGGGGAATCACTCCTTTGTCGTTTTTAGAATATCCAGCCATTCGAGGCACTGCCCGAACCAGCCGGCGATGTGGGGATCTGCAACGCGGTGCTTTTCCGGCTCGTCCACTTCGGGCGTTGCCAGACTCAGACCGTGCACCCCGCGGGGGTAAAGATGCATTTCGTAGCGCACACCGGCCGCGCTCAGTGCACCTGCCAGAAGCAGGCTGTTCTGCACCGGCACTTCCGGGTCGGTGACGGTATGCCAGAAGAAGGCAGGCGGCGTATCTGCCGTGACCTGCGTTTCCAGCGAATACCAGCCCGGATCGTCCGAACCGGCCAGGTTTTGGATACTGCCGCGGTGGGCGTACTTTCCGGCGGTGATCACCGGGTAGCCCAGGATCATGCCGTCGGGGCGGGGCAGGCCCAGCTCACGCCAGTGCACGCCCAGACTGGCTGCCAGATGGCCGCCTGCGGAGAAGCCGCAGACCAGCGCCGACAGTGCCGGGAAACGCTGCTGCATGGTCTGCAGTGCTTCGCCCAGCTGGCGCACCGGCAGGGTGCCCAGCGGGGGTTGGCCGGGCTTTTCGCGAACGGTGTAGTACACCACCGCAGCCGCCCAGCCGGCGGCGGCAAAGGCGCGGGCCACCGGCTGGGCCTCACGCGGCGAAAGCCACCGGTATCCGCCGCCGGGGCAGATCAGGATCATTCCTTTGGGGTCTTTGGGGGCATCTGCGATCCAGAGCCGCGCCCCCAGCGGCAGATTCATTGTTTCCATACGCGCTTAGTACAGCAGGTTCGGCAGCCACATGAAGGTCTGCGGGAAGTAGGTCAGGATGATCAGCGCAATGAACATGGTGATGTAGAACGGCACCATCTTCTTGGCCAGGGTCTCGATCTTGATGCCGGAAATGGCAGAGCCGATGAACAGGGTGGAGCCGACGGGAGGGGTCAGCAGGCCGATGCCGAGGTTCAGCACCATGACAATGCCCAGATGGATGGGGGACAGACCCAGCTGCATCCAGATGGGCAGGATGACGGGGGTCAGCATCAGGATCAGGCAGGCCATCTCGATCAGGCAGCCCAGACACAACATCAGGATGTTGAGCAGGACCAGAATGACGATCTTGTTGCTGGTGATGGAGAACAGGCCGGTAGCGATCATGGTGGGGATGCGCAGATAGGTCAGCAGGTAGGTGAATGCGCCGGACACGCCCAGCAGGATCAGCACCTTGCCCAGAGTCTCCACGACGTTTGCAAAGATGTGGGGGATATCCTTGAAGGAGAAGCCCTTGTAGATGAACAGGCCGACGCACAGCGACCACACAACGGCAGCGGCGGCGGACTCGGTGGTGGTAAAGACACCGGCGATAACGCCGACGACCACGAACATAACAGCCAGCATGCCCCAGATGGCCTTGAAGAACGCCTTGATGCAGTTCTTCAGGTTGAACTTGCCGGTGACCGGGATGTTCATCTTCTTGGAGTAGTAGTAGGAGTAGATCATCAGCACGATGCTCAGCACAGCGCCGGGCATGTAGCCGGCCACGAACAGCTGGCCGATGGAAACGGTGGTGACGCCGGCAGCAGCCAGAGTGAAGATGACCATGTTCTGAGAGGGGGGAACCAGAATGCCTTCAACGGAGGATGCCATGGTCAGGCAGGTGGAGAACTCGCGGTCATAGCCCTGCTCTTCCATCATCTTGATCTCGATGGGGCCCAGAGAGGCACAGTCGGCGGAAGAAGAGCCGGAGATGCCGCCGAAGAAGAAGGAGGCCACCACGTTGACCATGGCAGCACCGCCATGCATCCAGCCGACCAGTTCCTTTGAGAAAGCGATCAGGGTATCGGTGATGCCGCCCGCGCTCATCAATTCACCCATCAGGATGAAGAAGGGCACCGCCAGCAGCGTATAGGAGTTCAGATTGCTGACAAATTTCAGAGCCATCTGCATGGGGTTGATGCCCAGATAGAAGAAATCCAGCAGAGAAGCCACACCAATGGCATATACCACGGGCACTCGGAGGAAAACCAGCACCAGAAACACGCCCAGCAGCAGGATGGTTGCGATCGTTGCAGTAGACATTTACTTTTTCTCCTTTCGACCCATCACCCAGTGGCCCAGAACAGCGAAGATGTTCAGCACGCCGGTCACAGGCAGTGCACTGTACATAAAGGCATAGGGCACATTGATGCCGGCCATGTTGTTGCTTGCGCCCGACTGTGCCAGCTTGATGCCGTACACGATCAGGAAGATGGAGAAGCCCACCACACACACAGCGGACAGGATATCGGTGACGAACACACCAGTCTTGCCCAGCTTTTCGTCAAACATGGTAACGGCCAGATGCTCGTTCTTGCGCACCACCAGCACACTGCCCAGCAGGCTCAGCCATACCAGACACAGCAGGGAGAACGGCTCGCCCCACATGGGAGAGTTATGCATCACATAACGTCCGAAGAAGATGTAAAAGACCACCGCTACCAGAGCTCCCAGGATCACTGCGCAGACATGGCGCAGAAGCTGGAACAGCACGGCGTCGATCTTTTCCCATACGGCTCTGAATTTGTCCATAATCGGCTCCTTGATTGTTCGTTTTTCTAAAATTCCCCACGACCGCTGCCAGCCGTGGGGAACGTTCGTCCTTTATTGGTTCGTCAAAACGTCTCGGCAGGGATCAGTAGTTGCCGCCCTGGATCTTAGCGATGATGTCCTGAGCGTCGGTGCTCTGCTTTTCATACAGAGGTGCGCAGGCCTCCTGCCACTTTTCGATATCGGAAACCTCCAGCTTGGTGATGCCCTTGTCGGCGAAGGAATCGAAGCAGGCCTGCTCCTGCTTCTGGTTGTACTCGTAGCAGGCGGAACGTGCGGCCAGAGCGGCTTCCTTGATCCAGCCCTTCTCGGCATCGTTGAAGCCGTTCCACTTGTCAGCGTTCATCAGGATGACGCCGCAGCCAAAGGTGTGTGCATCGGTGATGAAGTAGGGGGCAACTTCGTTGAAGCTGTTGCTCATGTAAGAGGTAACGCCGTTCTCAGCAGCATCGACGACGCCGGACTGCAGAGAGGTGTACAGCTCAGAGTAAGCGATTGCGGTGGCAGAAGCGCCCAGAGCATCCATGGTGTTGATCATCAGGTCAGTCTCGGGCACGCGGACCTTCAGGCCCTTCATCTTGTCCAGCGTGAAGTCGGTGGGCTTGCCCAGACGCTCGTAGACCTTCGGGGTGATGAACATGCTGCGAGGACCTTCGACCAGCCAGCCCAGAGCAACATAACCGCAGTTGGCATCTTCCACGCTCTGCAGCAGCTCGTCGCCCAGACTGCTCTCAGCCACATCCTCAAACTGTGCCATATCCTTAAAGACATACGGCAGGCCGGTAGTGCCGATCAGTTCAGCGCCGTAGTTGGGCAGAGAAGAAGCGTTGCCGCGGAAGATATCCAGAGTACCCATCTGGATGCCCTGCATGGACTCAGCCTCGGAACCCAGCGTGCCGTTGATGTACAGGTCAATGGTGATGTGACCGCCGGACAGCTCTTCGATCTTCTCAGCAAAGGTGTGTGCGCCAACGGTTGCGCCGTAGTCCTCGCCGTTGACCTCGTTCCATGTCAGCTTGTAGTCATTGCCGGAGCCGCCCTCGCCTGCACCTGCTGCTGCAGAAGAGGCAGTGGAGGAAGCTGCAGTGGAAGCTGCGGTGGAAGTAGAGGTGGAAGCGGAAGAACCGCCGCATGCGGTCATGCCCAGCGCTGCGGCAGAAACGCCAACAACCTTCAGGAAGTCACGACGAGAAATTGCTTTTTTCATAAGAAATCTCCTTTTTTCTTGGCATCGTGTGTCGGATATGTGTTCGGGGCAGCGTCTTCGTGTCCCGCCTGCTCCTTGCTACAAAAACGTTTTTGTAGCTTTCTTTGGCAATATTTTAGCACGTCTTGTGTGCGAGGTCAATGTTTTTCAATTTTTTCGTCTGTTTCGGATATATTTTTGTTATATAGCACAGTTTTTGACCAAATCGTTTTTGCAGTGTGACGATTTTCCAACCAAAATTCTGTAATCTCTTTACTTTTATGTGCTTTTGCATTATAATCAAGCAAAACGTTTCGGTTATATTTTATTGACGTGTTTCCGTTAAAGATTCTTTTCCGCAAAGCAAAATTCCGGTTATCAAGCAGCCAATTCCTTTAACACGATCAACGAGAGGAGCATTTTTATGATCATTACCAAGTTCGAGACCTGGTGGGTCGAGCGCGGCCGCTGCCTGTTTGACGAAAAGCGTCAGGGCGGTGCCAAAATGGGCTGGGATGTCATCGCCATCAAACTGACCACCGACACCGGCATTGAGGGCGTTGCCACCTGCATGGCAGCCCGCAGCGGCGCTGTGAGCGAAGCTTACTTACAGGAGAGCATCGGCCCTGTTGTTCTGGGACGTGACCCCCATGACCGTGAGGCCATCTTCCAGGAACTGTGGACCATCGACCGTCATGAGGCATTCTTTCCCGTGTTCCTGCCCGGCCCCGTGGATGTAGCCTTGTGGGATATCTGTGCCAAGGAAGCCGGGCTTCCTCTTTATAAGTACATCGGCGCTTGCCGCGACAGCCTGCCGGTCTATGCCAGCGGCAACTTCCACGGCACTGTTAAGGAGTATGTGGACGAGGCTCTCTACTACCAGAGCAAAGGCATTCCCGGCTACAAAGCCCATCCGGGCGGGCCGGTCAGCTTTGATATGGAAGTGCATCAGGCCATCCGCGACGCTGTCGGCCCCGACTACCTGCTGATGACCGACCCCGTGGGCGACTATACCATCAACGAAGCCGTCACCGTGGGGCGTCAGCTGGAAAGGCTGAATTATAAGTGGTTCGAAGAGCCCTTCCGCGACTTTGAGCTGTATAAATACACCGAGCTGTGCCGCACACTGGATATCCCTATCGCTGCCACCGAGACCACCCGCGGCTGCCACTGGGGTGTGGCGCAGGTCATTGCTCAGCACGCTGCCGATATCGTCCGCGCGGATGTCAGTTGGAAGGACGGCATCACCGGCACGCTGAAGATCGCACATCTGGCAGAAGCATTCGGCCTGAACTGCGAGATCCACACCACCACCATGAACTACATGGATCTTGTCAACCTGCATGTCAGCTGCGCCATCAAGAACTGTGAGTACTTCGAGTACTTCGTACCTGAAGAAAACTACACCCTGCCCATGAAGGGCAAACTGCCCATTGACGAACATGGCATCATCCATGTGCCGCATGGTCCGGGCGTGGGTGCCGAACTGGATTGGGATCTGATCGAGAAGAGCTGCCGCAGCTACCGCAAGCTCGAGTACAAAGGCTGATCCCACTGACTTTTTAACGTTTACTGCTTGCTCTTTTTACTTCTCCATTTACATGAAAAAGGCGGACTGATTGGAAACCAGTCCGCCTTTTTCATGTTTTTTGTTTTCAGAGCAGCAGCCCCCGGAAATTGTCCCGGTCATACATCACAGCGTTGCTGCGGAACACCACTTCAGAGCCCACGTAAATGGTGCGCTGTTCCGGAGCCTTGCCCTGCACAAGATATTCCACCAGTGCTTTGATGCCAAGATACCCTTGAGCGTAAGGGTTTTTCTGCACGATATTGTCCAGGATTCTGTTCCGCAGAGCGTCCAGATTTTCTTCGAATACGTCGCTGCCCACCGCGAACACTTTACCCGCTTTGCCGCACTGCTGCAGCCCCTGCACGAGCATCACGCTCCCCTGCGACAGCACACTGCAGCAGGCCGCAACATCCGGCTTTTCCAGCAGATTCAGGATGTTCCTCTGTGCCTCTGAGCCGATGCAGCAGGAATTGTCCAGATAAATGCGGTTCTGCGCACCGTTCTCCTGCATGTAATCCTCAAACCCCTGCACGATGCGGGCATGCTGCTCCCATTTGGGATTTCCGGCACAGAGCACCACACTGCCGAAAGAGGGGATATGGCTGAAGATCAGCTCCGCCATCGTCCGTCCAATGACCTCATAGTCGGGCTGCACGCTGCACAGCGGTGCGATCTTCGGGTTTCTAAACCCCACCTGCACCACTGCCACGCCGGCATCCCGGGCATGCTGCCACTCCTGCATTGTCATAGCTTCCATGTGACCCACTGTCAGCAGGCCGTCCAGTTTGTCCTCGGCCAGCAGAGCGCGCACCTCTTCCACTCCGCGGGAGTGGAAAGGGCCGATCTCATTGGGGAAACTGAACTCGGTACACTCCACGTTCAGATCTTCAGAGTTTTTCAAGTAGTCCCGCACACCCTGCCACAAAGGCGGATAATAAAAGCGGTTTCGGCCCACCTCATCCGGCAGAAGCACAGCCACACGCTGGGTGCGGCGTTTCAGGCCGGAAGCCATTTTATTGGGCCGGTAGCCCAGATCATCCGCGATCCTCCGGATATGCTCCCTGGTGACCTCACTGACGCCAGGCTTGTCGTTCAGTGCCTGATGGACCGTGCTGATGGAAACGCCCGCTGCCTGTGCCACATCACGGATCGTAATCTTTTTGTTCATAAGGTCACTCTCTCTTAAAAAACAGCTGTTTCGCAAAAACGATGCGTGAAAAGGGTACTGATTTTAGTATAGCACGCACGAGGTATACTGTAAATAAGCAGAAGTTTCTGCAGCACCCCATGGTCAAGCGGATCAGCGCACTGGCCGAGGACGAGCAGCGCAGTTGATAGGCGTTTCTCTTGGGTTTCCAAAGGGGTGCGGGTCGCCAGTGGCGACCTCAAAATGCAGCACATTTTGAAGCACCTGACCGAGCCGACAGGCGAGAGGCAGCACCCCTTTGGCACACGACTTTGCCTGCAAAGTCTAGTGTGTTACACCTTGGTTCCGGCTGATGCGGAAAAGGGGCTGTGAGCAAATGCGGCAAGCACCTGTTCTGCGGCAGAAGGATGCGCAGATGGGCGTGGCAGTTGACGGTCTTTGCCCACCCAGCGCAGACTTGCGGAGGAACCAATGGTGTACGTTCTCCCGTCCTGCCGCAGCAGCGTTTCTCCTATGCGCCGCCGCCCTGTTCGAGCCCCTTCCATCGCGCAAACAAAAGGGTTTAGGACATCCGAACAGACACCGTTTGATATAGAAATGAGGTTCACCATGAACAAACTGCTTTCCTGCCGCTTCAATATGGACACCAACCGGGTGGAAGCCCGGTTCGAGGATGGCACCACCCTTGCCATCGACTGCATCGCCGTCGAGGATGAGTACGGCAACACCCCGGCACAGCGGGCAGAGCTGGACTGGCTGCTGTATAATAAGCCCTTGGAGTATGCACAGATGGTGCTGAAAGGGGAGGTAGAGCATTATCTGTCGCTTGGCTGTGACCACGGCAGGCTGAAGGATTGAGCCACAGAAAACGCGCGGCAAAATGCTAATCGCGCGGCGCGCGTTTCGGCGCGCGATTGACGATTTCAGTTTTTTTCGAATTGCAGTCATTTTTTGCTCTTTCCCAAGAAAATCGCGCGTTTCTTTGCGCGTAATAATCGCGCGGCGCGCGTTTTTATCGCTGATTTTCTTTTAAGCAGTATCTTCTTCCGCGCCCTGCTCCTTTTACTTCAATCTTCCCTTCTTCTACAAGCTTTCGGAGAATACGGTATGCCTGATCTTTTGTGTATCCACACAGCTCTTGTGCTTTCTGATTCGTAATCGACGGCTTATGCTTCAGATATTCAAGAATCCGATCCTTTGCCTGAATCTGGCTGACCGTCTTATCCTGCACATAGGCCACATCGGTTTTCACCGTTTCGTAGACCTTGAGGGACAGCATATAGGTCTTGCCGTTGAGTTCCAGAAGCCCTTCGTCCCGGAGACTGTTCAGAACCTTGTGGGCATTGTCATCGGTTTCCTGAATCGTCTTTGCCGCCTGCTTCAGGGTGATTTTCTGGTGCTCCCGCAGATAGTGCAGAATCATCAGCTCCGACAGCGTGAACATCTTGGACCGCTTATCCTGCGTCTCTGCGATGAAACGCACGAAGTTCTGGTTCTCCATCGTGCTGCGAAGGGTCAGCCGGACAGAGTTGGGCGTGCTGGCATACTCCGGGTAGGGCTTGCCCTCAGTGAGCATACTCTGGAACATGATGTCCACGCCCTGTCCGGAACGCTGCACATACTTCAGGTGCTGAAGGGTCATGGCAATCAGCTTGTTCCGGGGAATGGATTGGTGGGTGATGATGTTGCTTTCGTTGATGTCCCCCGGAAAGCCGCCGGGGTTCTCAATCACGATCTTTGTGGGGTAGTGCTTGACGTAGACCGGTGCCATATCCTCATAGGAGCGGTGCGCCAGTGCATTCAGCAAAGCCTCCTGAAAAACCGCTTCGGAAAAATCGTACACCTCAAGCCGGAACAGCCCCACCTGCACATTGGTCAGGCGGTTATAGGTGCGGATGCGCTCGGTCAGCTTATCCAGAATCGAGATCACCGGCTCCTGCATATCCATGCGGTTGTCGTATTCCGTCTGCGTTTCGTCGCTGTAATGGAGGTAGATCACCTCTGCCTGGGGCAGCAGCCGGGCAATAGACGCCGCCTTGCCCACAAACAACAATCCTGCCACTGTCACACGCACTTCGTCCTTGTCCATGCGGATCAGGTTCAGGTTGTCCAGAAAGGTGGTATCTGCCAAATCCGGCAGGGCAGAGCCTGCATCCCGAATCCGCAGTTTCTCTTTCAGGCGGTACACTTCCAGCAGGTCAATGTCGCTTTCGGTTGCGCCCTCCACGATCTTTGCCGAAAAATCCGGGTTATCGGCAGGGGAGTACACATCGTTTGCCGGGTAGTCAGGCTTCGTCACGTTCCCCAGCCGTCTGTAATAGATGCCGCCGGTAGTGGCAACATGAGAATTGGATTTCTCCACCGATACCACCAGCACCACACCGTCAGAGGTTTCCACCGGCTCGATTTCGGTAAACAGGCTGGGCCGGGTCATATCGTAGATGGCTTCCATCAGTGCCTGCGGGTCGCTCTTGGGGCAGCCCGTAATGGTGCCGTCATCTTCCACGCCAAACAGCAGAACGCCGCCCTTTGTATTTGCCAGCGCAACCGCACTTTTTACCGCAAGGTCTTTGCGCTGCCGGTAATCTTTGCACTTCACCCACGACTTAAACTCCTGCCGGGTGCTTTCCCCGGCAGCAATCATTTTGCGGAGTGCTTGTTCAGTCATGGTGGATCCCTCCTCATAATGCAAAAGCCCTGCCTAAAGGCAAGGCTTTTGCTGAGCGCATTCTTTCAATTTCTTGAATCCATTCGGTTTGTGGTTTTCGCTCATCTCATAGCTTGGCTCCTCAGTAGACCGATGCCGAACCAGTCCACCGATTCATCACCGTTGACAGTCATTCTCTACCACTACCCATCAATTTTATTCTACCACAAAAATCTAAAGATTCAAGTAATTGAACAGGGTAAGCTTAAATTTCTTTCTAACGTCAGATTCTTCTTTCGCAAATTAATCTTGCGCAGGCTGTTCGGATCCTTCTTGAATTTGCCCGATATTCAAATCAACAATTTCTTTCAAAACCAAATACGCATTTTTGAAGATGATCTGCCACTCCTCATCCAAAGGATCTATAATTTCGTGAAAAAGCGCATTTCTTAATCGGTAAATAAAATCCAAAAACCACAGAACACTATCTTTTTCCAAATCCTTCTGTAGTTCTTCATACCATCGTTCTTCGCTCGCAGTCATTTCTGCCCGTTCAGGTTTCAACTTGACATCCATGTGGTAAATAAAGTAATTCAGCGGTCTTTGGCGAATGATCTCATACGTGTTTCGACTCTGTTCCATTTCCTCTTTTGTTTTAGATGAGTCATCTTTGGCATTAAGAGAAAATATTGCCCAAACTGTTGCTATTGCTTGCTTCATAAGATCATTTATTTTTGCCGTTACTCTCTTTCCATATTTTTTCTCTTTAATCACCACCTCAAAAGCTTCCGTCATCTTGTATGTAACTTCAATATTAATTTCCCGCAAAAGCCACGCCAAGTAATTTTGTTCATTTATATCAGGATGCTCTGCCACATATTGCTCAGATCCTTTTAGAACATCTGATATGTTTACCTGAAACTGAATGTTGGCATCATAGCTTTCTCCATAATATTTGCCAAACAGGCGAATAAATCCATGAACAATAAAACTCCATTTCGTCCCACGATTTCTATGCATCTTCAGTCCTACAATGAAACATTCAGACCTGTCTGGCGGAACTTGTCGATAGCTAAATTCAAAATCTTCGTTAATTTTATAAAAATCCCAAAGATAATACTCCGGATAATTATTTATAATAACATTTCGCCCCTCCTGATAGACCTTTTCAATAGAAGCCATAACATTTTTATCGACATTGAATTTTTTATATCCTTCAGTTCGATAAAACTCCTTATATCTATTCAGGTATTTTTTATCTCCTCGACGGTTATATGCTTCCGGGTACATTATTCTCAAAGTTGAGATATAGGCAAACCATGTTTTTATAAATAGTGAAACAAAATCCGCTTCTGTTACAGCTTTCCAGTTTTTATATGAGTCATTCCGTTCCATATTATACCTCTTCAGGCATCATTTTGCTTTCCAACCATTTAAGAGCGATATCCTCTCCTTGCTCAATGGCCATTTCAACAGCGCACTTTGCATCTTCAAGCAACTGTTTTGATTGTTTCCGAAGCGCAAATGATTTTTGAACCAGCTCAACAATTTTTTTCTGCTGTTCCATTTCCAAAACAGGGACAACAACATTCTCAATTTCCGAAGGTTTCCAATGTTGTATAATGGCACCGTTTGAATCACGCTCTGCCTGCATCTGTACAATATTGGAATTTAATACCAACGTTAAATAATCCGGCAAAACAGTCCCCTTGTCTTTAACAGTCAAGTGCAATAATGCCCCAGAGGTAATAATTTTTTTATTTTCTGCAAGTTTATACGCAATTCCTACACTTCCATCTTTGGAAAACAGAATTGTATCTTTCCGGGGATATAAAGTTTCTACATTTTCTACCACATTCTCTGAAAGATAAATTTCAGGTTGTATCACTTCAAAATTAGAAATATCACTTACTCTAACAAATGGAATTCCGCTGTCTTGATATGCTTCACTACCTGGTTCAATTGACTTTTTTATCGTAACAATGTCTCCAAGACGTTTACAAGGAAATTTCCTTAATGTATCAAAAAGCTCATCGTATTTGGGTAGATAATATTCTGCATCTAGACGTCCTGTCATTTCAAAGCTTTCGCTCAACGTCTTTATCGAAGATGCAGTTTGATTTTGACAAGTTCCATTTAGTGCTATCGCCCCATTTAATTTATTTTGGGCCACATTATAAGCTTTCGCTGCCCGTTGTGTGCATTCATAAATCGCTTTCACCGTCTGGCGTACTTTTCCCTGAAAATCTTTTCCAAATACAGGAATCATTAACTGGTCAAAATCTTCGAGTAACAAACCTGTTTGCGCCGCTCCTCGCTTAAACTTTTGAATTTGAACCTGCCCATATTTTGTCTTTATATACACAAGGAGAAGTTCGGGTAAAATGTCATAGCTTTTAGAGCGCATTATCGAAAGTTTACAACTACATGTGGCAGGTTCAGAAGAAGTCACGATTGCGCTATTTCCCACAATTGCTCCTACAATCGACATTAAGACATCGCCCTTTTTCAGATGAGATCGCCGCATTTGAGGCTTATCAAATGTTCTTTGATCAATTGTTAGCGGTTCTGCATTTTCAATAAACAAGTGATAAATATCCTGTCCTCGATAATATGGAATTCCATTTTCACAGAAGCTATCTGTAATTCCCATATGATTACCATCCGAAACATAAAAGCATTCGGCAATCGATTTCTTATCCCACAAAGACAAAATTGAATCCACTGCAATATTTTCTTTTTTATAAAATTCCGAATCGATACGTTTTGTTCTCTCCAACTGAGAAAGATTCAGTTCGCTAACTTCCAGCCCATCCATCAAAGCCTTATACTTCTCTTCATTAAAAGGCTCAACAGATGGGCTCATTGAAAAAAACTCAGTCCTTCTTTCTTTGCAAACTCAATAAATGCTTCTGCAATACCATCCTGCGTCATTCCATCATGATTATAAAGATCATGATCAACAATCAGGTGACCATGACTATCTAATTTGTTTTCACCAGTAACCGGGTCTTTCACATAGATCTTTTCACCTGAGTTATCTTTGCTCGGTTTCTGCATCGTCGCAAAGAAAATCGGATAGTCTTCTTTTTTGGGGCATAAAACATCATCCCATTTCTGAACAAACAGAACTGAGGTTTTGGTTCCTGTATGAGGTTTAAATACATTACCGTGCAGCCCAACAACTGCAAGGATTCGGCAACGTTCAGCAATGAATTCACGAATATACTTATCGCTAGAATTATTGAATCGTCCTTGCGGTAAAACAATTGCCATTCGCCCGCCTGGTTTCAAGAAGTTCAGATTACGTTCAATGAACAGAATATCCCGACCAACTTTATTTTGCCATTTGCCAGCACTATTTTTTCCAAGTTCATAGTGCGAAATAATAGTATTCTCCTTAATGTCCCCTGCAAAAGGCGGGTTTGCCATCACAAGATCAAACTGGAACTGGCTATAATCCTTAATCCCTACTGGTTGAAGTTTTTTCAGTTTCTTAAATCCTTCATTATAGGTATCAATCCAGTCTTCCTGCTTTGTTGTCTCATTCCAACGCGAGTAATCCAAAGTATTCAAGTGCAGCACATTGGTCTGGCCATCGCCTGCAATCAAATTCAGCGTACGCGCAACACGGACAGTTTTTTCATCAAAGTCAATCGCGAACACGTTATCCCTGACGAAATTTGTTTCTTCAGGAATGCGCTCTGCCGCTGTAAAACCATCTCCCTCGGGAAGTCCTTTTGCACGTCGAATATCTTTCCACACCTTAAAAATACTGTGCACCGTAAAGCCAGCACTACCACATGCAGTATCAATAATTTTGTCATTGACCGTAGGATTCATCATCTTAACACACATATCAATGACATATCGCGGAGTAAAATACTGCCCTTTTTCGCCTTTTTGAGCTTTACTCATCAGATATTCAAAAGCATCATCCACAACGTCCAGATTATTGTTGAACAACTTGATATCTTGCAGCGATGCCACGCAAACCGCAAGGTGCGATGGTGAAAGTAAGATTTTACTTTCGTCTGTAAAAATGCCTTCCCACTTCTTTTTGGCATCGTCGAAAAGACCCTGAATTTTTTCTTTCAATTCATAGTCTGTACCACCATTATTACGGAACTGCAAATATGCAGTCGAATCGTTTGCGCACACCAATTCGTCATATAGCTTTGCAAAGATCAGTTTGAAGATTTCTTCAAAAGAATCAACGCCGGCACTTGCCAGAACTTCATCTTCCATTTCCTTAATAAGAGATCTCAGTGACTTTTTCTGTGTACTAATTTTGTCTTTCTTCTTTAGATCTTCGTAAGTAAACTTCTCGCTGATAATATCCGAAAGCTTCTGAGTTGCTTTGGGAATGTCACTGATTTCTTCAAAGAAATTTGGGTCTTTTCGATTATAGCAAGAAATTTGCTCACCGTTCGTCCAGACACCAATGGGAGCACCCGTTGCATTGCAGTAAGATTTCAGCTGTTCCTTTCCATCCGTCAACTTTGGTTTTTTCAGTTCCACAATAATATAGGGAACCATTGGACGGTCTTTATCCATAATGGCAATATCCGCTCTCTTTATTTCACGACCAAAATGAATCGGCGTCTCCAGTTGAATGCGACTTGCAGCGTAGCCATAATCATGCATTAGTTTGTAAATATAAAGCTGCCGAACCGCTTCTTCAGGCGTAAGCTTGATTTCCTTTTTCCGGATTTCGCACGTAATATAGGGCACTTCGCTTCCACGAACTGTTTTTTGTGAAATTTTAGATTCTACATATGCCTTAGATTCTTCCGAAAACAACGTCCCATCATATGTAGTATTTTTGAAGATTTCATTTAGCGTCATGATCCGTTCCTCCTATATTCGAAGCAATCATATCAATTTCTTTTGCAGTTAAATGTCGATCTTGAATAGCTCTTATCAAGTTTCGAATAGCAGCACTCTTGCGGACAAATGTCGATATATCCTCCGCTACCACACGGCTATCCGAGTTACTTATCGCTGCCAGATCATCAAAAAGAAGTTCTGGATATTCATCACACGCCAACACCTCTTTTATCTTTTTTTGTGTTTCTAGTGATGGCAGTCTTCGCCCTTTTTCCAAATCCGTTACAAAAGGTGGTTTCACATCAATTTTGTCGGCAAAAGCTTTAGCCGTCATTGGCGGATCGTGGTGTTGTCTTGCAGCATGAATTAGTTGTCCATAAGTCTCAATCACATCCGCACCTTCCTCCAAAAATTAACAAACAAGCTAATTAGCATATTAGTTATAATATATCAAACAATTTTTATCGCGTCAAGGATTTATTTTACATATCAAGCAAAAAACACTCCAACCCTGTTTATAAAGGATTGGAGTGTTTTGTTTCTTCGACTGTAGTCGAATACATCTTGGGTTTCCAAAGGGGCCGCAGCACCCCTTTGGCACACGACTTTGCTTGCAAAGTCTAGTGTGTTACACCTTGGTTCCGGCTGACGCGGAAAAGGGGCTGCGAGAGGCTCCGGCAAGCACCTGTTCTGTGGCAGAAGGATGCGCGGATGGGCATGGCAGCTAATGGTTTCTGCCCACCCAGCGCAGGCTTTCAGAGGAACCAATGGTGTACGTTCTCCCGTCCTGCCGCAGCAGCGTTTCTCCTATAAGCCGCAAGGCAAATGATCAACGTCTGTGCTTCCCCCGCATCCCTGCTTTTGTGCGGTGCTTCAACATGGAGGATTTGTTGAACACCCGCAGCAGGGTCATCTGTTCTTCTTTTGTCAGCTTGGAATAGTCGATGCCGATCTGTCCCATCAGGACATTCATCTTCTTTTCCAACGGAGAACCTTCAAACTTCTGCGCATTTTCAAGCTGCTTCCTTGCTTGTTCAATCGCTGCACCGTCCGATGTGGTCTTATCAGTCCCATGCGCCGCTTTGATCTGCTTCAGGATCGCCGCCAGCTCATCATAAAGGATCCGCCCGAAATATTCATCCTCGTTGATCTGCGCCGCCTTCAGCGTCCGCATGGTCAGGTCCTCTGTATCGGCATGGTATCGCTTTTCCAGCTCCTGCCGGGTGGCTTCTACCATGGCATTCATGTCCCGGATGCGGTCACTGACCAGCCCATCCACACAGATCTCAAGGTCGGTCATCCACCGGGCAAAATCGGGATGTTCCAGAAGCTCACACAGCAGCCGATGATTGAATTTTCCATTCCTTAATACGTCCACTGCGCCATCGCTCAGATGCAAGTCCGAAAGGACTGCATCTGGGCGTTTTTTGTTTTCCGTCACACCCAGCAGATAGTCCGTGGTCACACCATAGAACTCAGCCAGCGTTGTCACCGCATAAATGCTGAGGTCGGTCACATCGTCGCTCTCGTATTTCGACAGTGCCGATTTGGACAGACCCGTCTGTTCTGCCAGCGTTTCCAGCTTCAGATTCCGCTCCACACGCAGGTCTTTGAGCCGTTCTCCCAGTGTCAGCTTGATGTTCATGGTCGCACCTCCGATGTTTTTTGCACAGTATACCACTTCCGGCGGTTCCTGTCCATAAGCGTGGAATTTTGCAGTTTCTGCACCTGTTTTCCGACATTATGGATATACGGCACAGCGGCCATTGCGGTGCTATCCTATAGACAGAAAGAAAACATATAACTCCCCAGCAGCGAACATATTAAGGGCTTCCCGCGAAAGCCCTCTGAAATATCTTTCATAACAGGACCTTGAGAACAGAATGACCGTCCGAACTGCCCAGACCGCCAAGACCTCCCATCGGGGGAGCGAGCGCCCTGCATGGGGCCGACACAGAGTCCAAAAAGATTTCCTGTCGGGAGGCAGCAAGGGAGACCGGCTTCACCGAAGTTCCCATTTGGGGAACACCGGTGACCTTGAACGTGGCAGGGATCAAAATGGTCCGTGCCAAAACCTTTGACCAAAGGAGAAATTTTGAGTTTATATCAAAAGATCAAGTCCGCCATCACCGTTCGGCAGGTGGGAGAGATGTACGGCATGGAGCCCGACCGCCATGGCATGGTGTGCTGTCCGT
>ERZ780228.870-NODE-870-length-23259-cov-8.445828_pt1 | contig 23259 bp, 18 predicted proteins | sample MGYA00511015_ERZ780228 | MGnify/ENA primary metagenome ERZ780228 (study PRJEB29588, sample SAMEA2161897) | human gut metagenome | biome: human gut; feature: human-associated habitat; material: faeces | place: Denmark | collected 2008/2010 ...
ACCGAGCGCGTAGTGGACTTTCACCACCTAGTTATCGCCCATGCTGGGCGCACCGTGATAAAGGCAGTCCGGTTCATACTAGCCTGCCTTTAAGCGTTATCCTCTGAATATCTGTACCCAATAATATTCATACTCAGTATTTTCATCACAACAATAGCCAACACCCAGCTCCTTAAATACAGGATTTAAAATATTAGCCCTATGTCCTTCAGAATGCATCCATTGATCAACAACACCTTCGGGAGTACTTCTTCCCGCGGCAATATTTTCACCTAGAGTATTGTTTTTATTTTTTACAACAGAAAAGCATCTGCTGCCGTCAGGTCTTGTATGCGACATAAGCTGCGTTATTTCAACAGCTCTGATTGCCGCACTATCCTGCAAATCAGCTGCAAGACTTAAGGGAGCAACCCCAACCTTGCCACGCTCAGTATTGCAAAGCTCCAATACTCTTACAGCAAAAGCAGGAGCATTCAGCGCCGGTTCGCCATGAAATTTTTTATTCTTATGATGAGCAAAAAGCTCAGCCAGCGGATTACGTCTTTTCTGCCAATCTCTCGCCTGCTTTTCCAAGGCATATTTACGCTGATTTACTATGCGGTCACGTTGAGCAGCCTGTTTTTGTCTGTATGCCATCGAATGTCTGGCAAAATCATTACTGCCTGCTGCCGCAACACTATTTGTCATTGATATGACAGTGATAAAGCAAAACGCAATTAAGCATATTACAGTAAAAAACTTTTTCATTTCGCTCTCCATAAAATAAATTTACTATCCTGCAGTAAAGCTATGATTGTCCTAAATACCCCATTCATCAACGGAATATAACAGGAAATCCTTTTCTGCATCTTCCTTACTGCTCACGCGCCACAACCATTGGCCGTCAGCAGCCAGGCGCTCATATTCTTCTGCCAAAGTATATGCCGGTGAATATTTTCCGCAAATACTGTTTATACGCTTTGCTGTCTTTGCAGCCGCATCATACTCCTGCAAAAGCACATAAGCCAATAATCTAGGCAACAAAGTATCTGCTTCACTATATTGATTTTTATTATTTTCCAACAGCTTTAAGGTCTTCCCGGCATATAAAACAGCTCTGCTTTTATAGTCCTCATAATCAGGATAATAGCGGGCATCACCGGCATAGCAGGCTATGGCATACTGCAAATTTAACGTTACGCTGTCGGGATAATCTTTAAGCTGCTTCTCATATAGCGTGCATGCTTGTGCAAAGTAATTTTTTGCGTAACTCAAGCCACCGCGATGACGATAAATCTGTGCAGCCAACAGCCTATATTCCGCACTTTCCGGAATAATCGCCAACGCAAGATTAATATTTTTTATTGCTTCCGTATATTTTGCATTTGCAGTCCATTTATCTGTTGTCGCTCTGGCCTTCCGGTAAGCCGTCAAGGCACCTCCTGCATACTCATACGCTTTATTGCGGTCGGAGGCATAAATTACTCTTCCCTGAGTATCGTACAAGCAATTATAGGCTGCAGCAGCTTCAGCATCCGCTGCGACATTATCAGCAATATTATTGGCCAAGCAAGTATTCATAGCGCAAGCACAGGATAAAACCAATACCAACTTTTTCAGCATAGCTCTCACCTTCTATCAGTAAAAAAGGAATGCCCTTTAATGCGAGCATTCCTTTTTTGTTGACGTTTATTTTACAAAGGCAACTGCTTTATTTTCCAACATACCGGATTTTTCATTAGCATATAAAATTTTATCGCCATCTTCTACACTAACAACAACGTTAACCGGATTTACGGAATTAGCACCACCGCGAACGCTCACAGCCTTCACAACCAACGGATTTGCACCGGCACGGGAATTAACGGTTGCGGTCTGCAAATCGTTATAGTATTCTACCATGCCCTTGCTGATAGCAAAGTCCTTATCAATGTTACGCATGCCATAAATCGCACGGCCGTTAACATCATAAATAACAGGAGAGAAGGTACCCTCCAGTCCTAAGCCGCCGGCATCTACAACAACACCGGTATAGGAAGCAGCTTCAGCCTGTACCTCCGGAGCAGGAGTGTAATCTTCGCTTATTGCAGGCGCTTCTTCAGGCAGAATTGTTTTTTGAGCTTCCGGTACAGCAATTGTTGCAACACTCTTCACGCCATACAGAGGAATAGCCATTCTGACAGTGTAGCTGCCGTCATCATTGGCAGTTTCTTCAACTATGCGTGCACCCTTGACCAATGCGCTGATTTTAGTATTAACAGTATCACTTTCAATTGCCAGATCACGCATAGTGGTTTCAGCATCAACCTGAACGCCTTTAATAATTTCTGCCAGCTGACGATAAGCATCAACAACGGCAGCACGACGCGCAAGCGCAGTACCGCGGGCAGCAGGCACGTTTTCCGGCGGCAGGCCTACACCCCATGCTTCAACATCAGCCTCCGCACCCTTTTCCCAGTTTACAGCGCCTTTAACATTTTGCTGCACATTTACCTGTACCGATACATCATCCGCACTTGCCATAGCAGGTGCAACACTTGTTAAAGACATGGACAGACCAAGTACGACAGCAGCGAATAAATTTTTCTTTGAATACATTGTTAACATCTCCTTTTAAGATTTCCTTCACAAAACATTTATTTAGGGTGAATAAACCAAGTATAATTATCAAAGAAACTTTTTGCTTCTTTTCTTACTTTCAAATCAGTTTTATTATTAAAGTTAGCCTCCGTAAAATAAACATATCCACTATTGTCTACATATTCAATGAACACAACATGTCCAGCACCACCACCACCAGTCATTCTAACACCAACGCATTTAGAAGATATAGTTTTATTAACTATTACATTATTATCGCTTTTTTCAGCATCCCCCCATGTCTTAGCATTACCACTAGCTTTTAATTTAATCCCGCAAACTTCTTGCATTCTACCAAAAGCATACCAAGTACAATTAGTAGGATGATAAACACCTTTATCATCTGTATATGATTTTTTAAATGGATTATATGTACTTTTACTCCTATAGCAAAGATTACTTAAATTAGCTAACTGTGTATTAACCTTGCCATCCCAATAGCTAGTTGAATCATTATCTGAAGGCTGTGGTTTTTCGTTCAGCCCCTTCACAGCAGTTCGTTCTACGTAGCGTTCTCTCGTTGCACCATTGTCGGCCCAATAACGAATAAAATAGGACTTCGCGTTTTCTCCCAATACTTCTATATCGGAGCCGCTGGTTATCCAGCCTGCTCTCGCACCTCGCAAATCAGGATTGTCATATGTATTTGCTGTGTATCTTGCTGTTGCTTTCCACACTCCGTATGAAGACGACTGCTCCTGCTTTTTATCCTCTCTTTGCACAGGCTTCACAATAGGATTCTTATTAATCACATTGTTATTTACCTGCTTTTTATTCTCCTTGTCTTCGTTCAGCCCCTTCACGGCAGTTCTTTCTACGTAGCGTTCTCTCGTTGCACCGTTGTCGGCCCAGTAACGAATAAAATAGGACTTCGCATTTTCTCCCAATACTTCTATATCGGAGCCACTGGTTATCCAGCCTGCTCTCGCACCTCGCAAATCAGGATTGTCATATGTATTCGCTGTGTATCTTGCTGTTGCTTCCCACACTCCGTATGAAGATGACTGCTCCTGCTTTTTATCCTCTCTTTGCACAGGCTTCACAATGGGATTCTTATTAATCACATTGTTATTTACCTGCTTTTTATTCTCCTTGCCTTCATTCAGTCCCTTCACCGCAGTTCGTTCTACGTAGCGTTCTCTCGTTGCACCATTGTCGGCCCAATAACGAATAAAATAGGACTTCGCGTTTTCTCCCAATACTTCTATATCGGAGCCGCTGGTTATCCAGCCTGCTCTCGCACCTCGCAAATCAGGATTGTCATATGTATTTGCTGTGTATCTTGCTGTAGCTTTCCATACACCGTAGGAGGTTTGCTCCTGCTTTTTATCCTCTCTTTGCACAGGCTTCATAATAGGATTCTTATTAATCACATTATTATTTACCTGCTGCTTACCCGCCTGCCTTGCATCCCAGCAATCCCAATACGGAGCCCAAGCCATTTTATAGCCACCACTGTTCAACTTATAAATAAACTGCCTGCTTTGGCCAGAATCAGATACGACTAAAATAGGCTCATTATCATTGAACGAACCAAACTGTTTATTATGATCGGGATTAGTATATGTATAAGTATTAGCTTTAGGCGAGTAACGCTCCTGATTAGCAAAACCAATATTGTTAACTAAATCATCTGCTCTGAACCATCTGCTGACTCTGCCGTTGCCGACAGGATAAGAACCATACGCCCAGCCATCGCTTCTGATTTGCGTTACCACAACATAGTCTCCGGGATCAATCCAGCCTTTTTGTACACCGTTAGGCTGTAAATAACAATTCATTTTTTTTACGGCATAGGTTTGCAACGGTACTCTGTCGGCAGGAATACTTCCGGCTTCAGCAACTACGCCAAATGCCAACGCCAAGCCTAAGGCCAATAAGCCTATTTTTTTCATCTGAAGCAACTCCTTTGCAAATTATTCCAACGCACTTACCAGGTATGACGATAGCCGGCGCTGATAGACCAAGGCTTTTCAACCCTGCTGCCAAAATCTTTTTCCAAATCAATATAATAACTGTTATTCTTGCCGACTTTAGCACTAGTGCCAATTGCACATTTCAGCCAAGTACCACCCATATCGGTATAAGCGTTAGTTGTAGTACCAGGAACGTTAACGTGCATCTTGCCGTCAAAATCATGCACTAAGTTCATGCGGTAATAAAAATCGCGTTTATCCATCTTCTTGCCAACCTGCATACCCAAATTAGCAATCTTGCTGGTAACACTGTCGCCATGAATATTAAAGCCACGAGCATCTTTAAAATCTACATCACTAATCTTGCCCCAGGTTAAGCCTGCAAATGGTTCATAGTACCAATCATTACGCATTTCGTAACGTCTGCCATATTTAGCTGCGATGCTCAGCACATCTTTAGAATAGCTGCCAGCGGCAAAAATATTATTTATATCAAGACCGGCATATGTTTTATCCATTTTGCCGTATTTCAGGATAACATCAATATAATCATTATTATCCTTACCTAACCAACTGCCATAAAGGTTATAACCGGTGCTCTTTGCATCACCGATAATGCCCGTATCACACTTGTTGACAGAATGTGTAATACCAAAGCCACCGAACATAATCGCTGCATCACTTTCATGCTTCCAATCATGACCACCACTAGTCAGGTTATAATCATAGCCATAGCCTTCAATTTTCATCTTACCGGTTTCACCACGAATCCAAACACCTACTTCACTGGGATCATTGCGGATATCCATTACACGTTTGAATACGTTATCGATCTCATTAGTGTTGATGTATGGTTCGTTAGACGGGAGCTGTTTATCAAGAACACCGTCTGCGTCATCCGCTTTCCAGCCAACGAAATTATAATCACGACCAGAAAGCATATCATGCATATTATTGAAAGCTTCTTCTTTGATTATAGGGGTCATAATCTTTAAGCTCTCATTTTCGCTTTTTTGATTGTAAAAAGACAAAGCTGTATTTAATTTTATGGGTTCTTTTCCTTCTACTCTAGCAATAGTTATACTATGTCCATCAGATTCACTAATAGGAACACCATTATTATCATCTTTGTTGATAATATAAATATTTAAATTATCAGGTGTTATATCAAAAAATCTTAACATATCTCCCTGATTATTTTTTAGATCAGTAGAAATGTAAATCCAGCTATTAGCATCACTTTTAAAATTAACAAAATTTATATTTTTAAAATTATTATTCCATGTTGTAGAATTTAACTCCCAATTATTTTCATTAACTATTATTGAACCACCATTTTTTAAATTTACTCCGTATACATCATCTTCTTGCTTTTCGCCCATTACCCATTCTGCATGTTCACCATCAATATTCAACTTAAAACTATCATCACTGCCCTTTATCTCACCTTCTAAGCTAGCTGAAATAACGTAGCTATTACCATGCATTTTAGGAATACCAACTAAATTGATTTCTGTATTCGCACCAGAATTATGCTGAATATCACCATACAAATAGTATCTTCCTTCTACCCTATCCGAATTAAGTACAAATGTACCATGATTATCTAAAATTGCACTGTCTATTTTGTCATTAATATAATTTGATGTAATAACTACATTTTGCCCATCTACCACCATATTGCCTTGATTAATAATAACAGCATTAGGATTAGCAATACCTTCATCATGCATTCTTTCTAAATTTAATCCTTTAGAAAAATACATAGTACCTTTATTTAAAACAGCTTCACCATTTACATTAACATCAATATTAACCAAATTATCAAAGTACATACCACCATTTTGATTATCAATTGCTTTATAACCAGAACTTCCTTCAGTAGCATATCTTCCAAATATCATCAAAGGGCTTCCGGTAAAAACTGTATTTCCAGAAGTATTATGAGATATACCTATCCCAAAACTTCCATTAGGTACAGCAATTGTTGCATCTGTTGACATACTTCCAGTTTCAAATTTAATTGTTTTGTTGTTATTTCCTATAATCGTCAATCCAGCTTCAGTATCACTAGAAGATAAATCAGTCCAACTGCTAGTATTAGTTTCATTTAAAACGGTATCACCAACAGAACTAATAGTCATAGCCGCCTGCGCACTCATCGCCATAGAGCACACGCTTAACAACACACTTGCAATCAACACTTTCTTTTTCATCATCACAACAGTCCTTTCCTTATTAAACATAATTTGCAGCCATTCTAGTCGCTACATCTTCCGCAGCTTTCGCAATAGCATTATGCACACTATCCATCGTCACTGTCACCGTGCCAATTTTCAACACCTTCACCCCAGTAAGTCCATTACCTGCGTGAAGCCTCACAAAGCTGCTTTTAGATTTGCCATCTCCTTTTACAGCCATAAGTATATCACCTGTTTCCACATCCATAACCCTGGCAATCATGTGCGCTTTTACAGTACAAATATTAACGCCGCCACCAATATTGGTCATAATCTGCGTACCAGTATCACTAATGCTCACATTAGTAACATTGCCATAAATTATGTACCGTGTATGAAGTAAATCTCCTATGCGTTTAGCTGTGTCTGGATCAATCAAACCTACAGTAGTTAAATGCTCTGCTTTGAGCTGCTGCATTACCATATCTTTATCCATGATATTAAAGCAATGCTTATTCACCAAGCCATTAATAATATATTCACTCGATGCATATTCAGCATTATTAATATTAATTTCAGATGGTGTAGCTCCAGGGCGTGTACCAAAATCCATAACAGCTACATTAGCATCTTTAGCTATAGCCGCAGCAAAACACTGCTGGCTACTGAATAACACGGCAAAAAATACTGCTAAAATTAATCTTTTCAACATGATAGCCCCTACTTAACAAATATCTCACCTGCGTCAGCATCAGTAATAAGAGTATCAGCAATAATCTGAGCTGTATTTTCCATTGCCTTGTAATACATATCGTTGTTCAGCTTATCGCTACCAATTTTTATACCACCAAACAAAGATATCTGCTTCTGTGTATCTTTACCAACAACTTCTTTTTGCCAAATAACTTCGCCGGTAGAAACCTTGATAACCTTCAAATCAGCCTGCACACCAATGCCTGTCTTTTTAACATTAATAGAACTTGCTAAAGAAGATAATGGTCCTAAAGGCCCCATCATATTTGCAGCACCTGATCCACCCATCATACTCATTGCCGTATTTGCATATTGTGCTGCGTCTGCAATTTTATTTTCCATCCAGTCACCACTGCCAAGATTAAGAATAGTTCCTTGAATTAAATATTCAGCATTATGCTGCCTGCCAATACTGCTTACAATGACAGGGCTTACAATCTGACCTAATCTGGCACTAGCAATGCTTTGTGCCCATTTTTCGTTAAAGCCTTGTCCTTCAAACAATGTATTATAATCACCATAGTTCATAGCATAACGCGCATTTTGAAAGACAGCGGCCTTCTCGTCATAAAGCAGCTTTTCCAGGTTTTTATCTATAACCTTTGTCTCTTTAAAATTAAACTTTCCACTGTTAAGCAATTTTTCCATTACCAAGTCAGATAAAGTTGCCGCTGATTCAACCCTGTCATAGCGAGTGTCATCTGTAAAACGCATTAGCACACAAGAAGGATTAGCAAAAGCGGTTAATGTTACTGTACTGCCGAAAAGCAGGGTAGCCATTGTAGAAGCTAATACTTTTAAACTCTTTCTCATCAGTTCTCACCTTCATCTTTCTTAGGCTTTTTGGTAGCATCCTTTACGCCAGCAGGTAAACTTAAATATTCTTTAGCTGGAGTTGGTGAAAATTCGTTAACTTTAATAATGCAGCGTCTTGCCTGCAATTTACCTTGATCATCATAAATAAACTGCGCCGAAGCAATTTTTGTCAAAGTGTAACCATTAAAGTAATATCTGATTGCTTCCATATTCTGCCCGTTAGATTGATAATCTACGTAATTCAAACCATTAGACAACCAGCCAGAGCCTACTTGTCTATAACTTGGCATCTCGGAACTTTTCATATTATCAGGCAACATGGCATTTAAAAGACGTGTCATATCACCGCCACCAAAGGCATCTCCTTGCAGCATATAAGCAATATTATTAGTCCGGTTAGCAACAACAGTATTTTTCTTAGTACCCCAAATAGAAGTCTTTTGCCCTTCACTATATTTTGTATATACATAAGTCCCATTTTCATTCTGCAAACGGCAATTTACAAAGCCATTATAACCAACCTCTTCGTAGCGATTACTACCATCACTTACAACTACACATTCCAATGGTTTATACATTAATTTACTAACATTACCATTGCTCATAGTGTTATTACCTGTCAGAGTAATTTTATCTTTATTAGTTATACGCTCCTCCGGGGTAATATTTACATATTTAATCGTATACTTCTTATTAATTAACAAATTACGATACGTATCAAGATTACTCGCTTCTGCAATAACAGAAAACATTGTCCCTACAGCAACACAAGAAACTACTAAAGCTTTCCACACTTTATTCATCGTTTATTCCCCCTTCTTGCCATAGTCTTCCACTAAAACTTGCTTATCAAGCAAATCATCCATATCACCAATACCAGCTGCATATACCTTGCAGCCATCTGGTATTTTCAAAGCGTTTTCAGGTAACTCCTGCGTGATTTTTTTCACCTTCATGGTATTAATCAATTTTTCTTCACCATTGCCACCTTTTACGTAAGTCTTAATGGTTTGCAATTCGCCATCCTTGTAATACATATAAAAACTTTTTTCAAAAAGTACACCACCGACTTTATTTTTTACAACAGAAGAATATTTGTCGTAATCTAAAGGAGCTTTCTTGTCAGCAGTTTTACCACTCCCCACATAACTCGGAGCTTTAAACTCCGTAAAGGAATTAAAAACATCGTTAGGTGCAAAAGCTACTAATTCTTCGGGTAAAGCCAAACGATAACGCACACTACTCCATCCCTCATTAGGGTCAAGGTTTTCATCATCAAGTTGATTGTAATAAGCCATAATTGCTTTCTTTTTGCCTTGGAACTGATAATATTTGCCATCAGCATATAGCGCAGAAGGTTCTTTAGTATCTGATTTGATAAAGAATGAAGCTAAACCAATAATCGGTACAGCTGCTAAAAACGGATTACCCATAGATGTATAAACAGTGTAATCCATGCGCTTACCATCTTTTACAGCCAAGCATTTTTTTACATCATTCAATTCATATTCAACATAAAAATTACCAGATGACATCATCTGCTTATATTCCGCTGCCTTAGGCTGCTCTGCAAAAGCAGAAGCCACAAAAGTACTTATAGTCAGTGTCAGTGCTAAAATTTTTTTCATCGTTTCTCACCCCACAAATATTTTAGAAACCTGTTTTGATTTTCAGCTTTTTGCCGTTGTTCAAGGTTGTCATAATACCCATATTACCGTAAATAGCATCACGCACAGCCTTACTGATTGCATTACGCACCTGAATATCAGAAACCTCAACAGTACCAACCCTAATGACATAATCCAATGTTTCACGCTCATAGGAAATATTTTTGTTATGAGTGGATACCGTATTAACATTATCAGCTTTGGTAATACTTTCATCTACAGTACTGCTGTGATTTTTTCCGGTATGCTCTGTTTCTGTTGTTTCGTTTATATCAGATGATGTTGCACTGCTTGTATTGCCTTTATTTACAGATTCCGAACTGCTATTATCAACGGTATCTGTTTTAGCTGTTTCTTTACCTATGCTATCAGTCATAACGGTACTGTTTACGGTTCCTTTTGTATTTTCCTGACTGCCAACAGTGTTTTCGCCATCTGTTATTAACTGAGGATAAATTGTATGATTAGGAGCATTATCAACCAAAGTTTTCAGTTGAGATAAATCCGTAACAGTAATTTTGCCATCTCCGTTCATGTCAGCATTAGAAGCGTCATAATCAACATCCTTATCAATTAACACCTCTTTTAAAAGCTGAACATCATCATAATTGACAACACCGTCATAATTGACATCACCTTTTAAATTAAAAATCGGACTTTTGTTAACATTAGCTTGTGTGTTGCTGACAGTATTGTAGGTAACCTGATTATTTTTTTCTGTTGTGGTATTTCTGTTATCAGTAGCTTTAGTTTCAGTCTTTTTATTTATACTGTTTTCTTTACTGTATGTATTATTGGTTTCATCAGTACGGGTATTGTTTTTAGTGTTGTTCTTATTTTTGTCATAGGTACTGCTTTGGCTGTTTGTAGTATTAGTATTCTTACTATACTCATTTTTCCGGTCATGATTAACAGTATTGGAAATGTCCTCGGTTTCTATTTTTCTGTTACGATATTTAGTGAAGCTCAATTCGTTGTATGTACTTGTCGAACTGCCCTTACCTAAGCCCGCAACGATAATACGACCTGTTTTTATATCAACAATACGTACCGCAACATTTGCTGTAACTACATGCTGTGCATTATCAAAGGAACCTTTATCACCATGCTGGTAGCCCAAAATATTTTCTTTAGTTGTCAATCCGGTAAGATAGCCTACAACCATATATTCTGCACCGGCAAATTTGCCAATTTCTACTGTGGTAGAAGGGTCAACCAATCCGGACATATTTATACTATGCATATTGGCAATCGTACTCAGCTGTTCATAATCTATCAAATCAAACCAACCGCTTGCAGAAAGCTGATAAATAGCATATTCTGTAGCAGAGCTGAAATCCTGATCTCTTAATCCTTGGCTGGTAATAGCCTTATTACCAAAATTCATAACAGCCACACGAGGAAAATCCTTAATATCTGTAGCCTGTGCAACAGAAGCACCAACCAGTAAGCTGACTAAAGCAACTCCACTGAACAATTTTTTTAAATTCATCTTTATTCCTCCACATTATTCCGCCGTTATAACAATATTATTTGCGGTAACATTTTTTATAAACAAATTGCATGCGCATTTCTCTTTGAGCATTCTGAAAACTGTTTGCGGCTTAAGAGTTGTTTCAATTGTCACCACTGCTTTTCCGTTACTGAAATTTTTCTCTTGAACATTGCTCACGCCTGCGGTATGCTTCAAAACTGTGATAATTTCTGATACAAATTGATGATTGTCTGTTTCAATCTCTACCTGCATTTGATTATCTGCAGCCGAAGCCTTATGTGCTAAAACGGACTTTATTTTTGTCGCAACAATTTCGGAAAGCTGAACTACCGCAGTATTCTCAGAACTGTTATTGCTGTTATTTATAGACTTCGTTTCACTTCTAAACGTATTGACTACTTCACCGGTAGTAGCCTTGATAACCTCAACATTGATTTCCGCAACACTATTTATCAGATTAGTAGAAAAATTTTCTACAAAGTCACCACTGCCCAAATCAGTATATCTTGGCAGGCTTATATTACCGGTATGCAAATCTAATTTACCTATAATAAGGTAATCCATCTCCGGGTTAGGCAGTAAAACAGAAGCGTCCAAAGCCATCCCTCTGTCAAAATTTTTTTCATTATATATCAACGCCGAATCAATAACATGAGAAAAGCCCAATTCTACCAGTTTTCTGTTTATAGCAGCCTCGCACATTAAAGGATATTTTTCTTTGGCTGCGTTATCTGTATCACTATAATATGTAACCACTACACCAATCCGCGGATCTCCCAAGGCTTTTATCATTTCAATGCGATTCATCAGCTCAGAATTTGGGTTTGTATTGACATCAATCTTCGCATGAACGTAGTAGCTGCCATTTCTTTTGCCTTCATCAAGTACACGCACATCTGTAATAAAGCCAACGGATTTAGCATAAATCTCATCGCTTACCACCGAAGCCTGACTCACTAAGGTTTCGGAATTAATATATGTACCGACAACCTGCTCGACTGCATTGCGTTTGGCATCGCGCAACGCACTGTCACTGTCTTCACCGATACCGGTAACATCAGCAATCTGAGCATAGGTAATATTACTCAATGCCAGCAAAAGCATAGTTATTACAACATTTCTCTTCAACATGTATATCGCCTTCCTAATGTATATCTCTAACGTCCATTTTACCCCCTCCACTACACAATAGCGTTTCTACGACGTACTTGTCTATTAGTTTGCAAAGCATCGTCATATAGGGGATATCTCTTATCAATGCTCGTATATATCATTATAAAAAATCCATTATACTTTTAATTTTAACCAAATTGCCATACATCTGACACATGTGACAACTTTTGTGACAGGCTTTTTGCATATTCAAGACTTTATTATTGTCACAAATTCGTCTATAATATAAATATTAATTGGTAAATGATTTGAGGAAGGGTTTTGCTTATGACATTATTTGCAGATACGCTCAAAAAGTATCTAGAAACTAAAAATACAACTATTTACACTATCTCAAAAATAAGCGGTGTAAACAGAACAATGATACAGCACATGAAGGTTGGTAAGCGTATGCCTGCGAATGTTGCAGACGTAACTGCTATTGCCAAAGCCATGATGCTCAACCCCAGTGAAACAGCAGAATTACTGCGTGCCTATCATATATCACATATGGGTGAGGAAAATTATTTCCGTCGGGAGCATGTCAGCAAAATCATCTCCGGTTTTTATGACATGAATTCTGCCGACGAGCTTGTAATCTCCACCGGCGTACAGGATATGCTCGAAATGAATGAAGCTCTGAAAACTATCAACGGTCAGGCTAATATCAATCGTATTTTAAAAGCTGTTTTGGAAATTGAGGCCAATAAAAAATCAGGCCACATCAAACTAATGGTGCAGCCTGAATATCAATATGTTTTCGATTGTCTTACTTCCATTGATTTTAACCGCAACAATACGCTTGTAGAGGCAATTATCGTTTTTGATAAAAATGAAGGACATAAAGGCACAACCTACAATCTGAATATCCTGCAAAAGCTTGTGCCGATTTTATTCCAATGCGAGGTTTTCCATCCTTACTATGTTTATGATAATGTTGATACACTGTTCAACAACACCAGCATGCTGCCGTTCAAGATTATCACCAGTGATTTCGTGCTGGCAGTGTCCTATGAACAGGATAAGGCTGTGCTTTGCAATTCGCAGGATATGGTAGCACTCACCGGTGACACCTTTCAAAAAAGCCTCAGTGTTGCCAATCCTATCTGCCACACCTTCCATCCTACGCCAGAGGAATATTTGCAATCTACCTTCCTCAGCGACGAGGAAATAAACGCTGAAGAAGTGCATGAGCTTTTCTACCAGCCTTGCTTCCCCAGCTTCTGCCCGGAAAGTATCCTCATGGATAGATTGAACACTGACATTATCCCGCCAGAAATGCAGGGAGTTATTGCCGATTACTTTGCTAAAATCCGCTCAAAATATGGCTCTCACAGCATTTCCTTTACGCTTGAAGGCTTAAACCTCTTTATGGAAACAGGACGCGTAACAGAAATCCCTGATTTTATGTACACCTACCTGACGCCGCCGCAACGCTTGGCGCTTTTAAAGAATATTATCAACAGTGTAGAGGACGGCAGCTTCACGCCAAGGATTGTGCGCAGCGGAAAGCTCTCCGTGCCTTCGCCTATTTGCATTTGCGCACCGAGCGAGCAAAAGGTTGTTATTTATTACTTCAGCCCCAATAAAGGACAGTATATCTTCCATCTGCAGGAATTAAGCTTGGTGCATGCATTCCATGATTTTCTGGTTTACCTGCCGGAAAGCAGTATGGTTTATTCTGAAGAGGAAAGTAAAGAGCTGATACATTCTGTCTACGAGAAATACAAAAATCTTTATAATTGATAAGTAACATCAACGAGGTTGAGGCAAACCAACTTCACAAATTAAAGAATCGCTAGAGTTAAGTATTTTTTAATTTTTTGCACTAAAAAACCAGTGGGAATTTACCTGACGGTAAACCTCCACTGGTTTTTCTGTTCAAGGCTGGTTTTGTCCCAGCCTCGTTTGCTATAACCTATGCAATTTTACATTTCAGAGAATTGGTCCTTGCCTACACCGCAAAGAGGGCAAACCCACTCTTCCGGTACATCTTCCCAGGCAGTGCCTGCTGCAACGCCGTTATCGGGATTGCCAACCTCAGGATCATACACATAACCACAAACATCACATACCCATTTTGCCATTAGCTTCGTCCTCCTCTTGCCATAGCCTGCGCTTTTAAGAAAGCTAAGCGCGAGCTACATAATAATTATTATTTTTGACCTATAATTATTATAGCATAGTATACGAAGATATTCTGCAAAATAGCTGTGAACCTTTTACTGCAGCGCCTGCTGCTTTTCCGGCAAATCCAGACGGAAGAAATCGTACAGCGTCTGCGCCGCCGCGTGGTTCATGCCTTCTACCGCAGCTAATTCTTCAACACTCGCCGCACGCATAGCGTCCAGCGTTTTGAACGCCTTCCACAGCTCCTGACGTCGCTTAGGACCGATGCCCTCCACATGGTCGAGCACGGAAACAAGATTGCGTTTACCGCGCAGCTTGCGGTGGTAGGTAATAGCGAAGCGGTGCGCCTCGTCACGGATGCGCTGGATGAGGTGCAACGCAGCGCCGTCACGGTCCAGCATGATGCTTTCGCTTTGGTGCGGCTTAAAGATTTCCTCCTCGCGCTTGGCCAGGCCTACAACCGGCAAATCGTCAAGGCCAAGGCCGCGGATAACCTCCAGCGCCGAGCTCAGCTGACCCTTGCCACCGTCGATAACCACTAGGCTTGGCAAGTCCTCATAATCTCTGTAACGGCGGTAGACAACCTCCTGCATGGATTTAAAATCATCAGGCTTGCCTTCTGCCGAAACGATTTTATACCTGCGGTAATCCTTCTTGCTGCTGGTGCCGTTGCGGAACACAACCATGGAAGCAACCGTTTCGCTGCCCTGCGTATGGCTGATATCGAAGCAGTCCATGCGCTCCAGGGGATGCTCCAAGCCCAAGGCCTGCTGCAGCTCTTCGGCTGCCTGCAGGTCATTTTTGAGCGACAGGCTGCCCTTACGCAGGCGTTCATTAAGCAGCTTGACGGCGTTTTCATTCGCCAGCTTCAGCAAATCCTTTTTCACGCCACGCTGCGGCAGCAGCAGCTCCACCCTTCGCTGTGCCTTGTCTGCCAGCCAGGTTTCAATAAGCTGCTTTTCTTCCTCCTCTGGCAGGTACGGCAGCACTACTTCCTTGGGAATAAAGGTTGCTTCGTTATAATACTGTTTGACGAAGGCTGTCATAACCTCCTGCGGCGTATCGCCGCCGTCGGGCATAAAGAAGTTATCCCTGCCGATGAGCTTGCCCTTACGCACGAAGAATAACTGTACGCACAGGCCCGTCATATCCTGCCCCAGGCCGAAGATATCCATATCACCGCCGTTATTGGTAACAGCCTTCTGCGCCTCGTTCAGACGTGCCACAGCCTGCAGCTGGTCGCGCAGTCTGGCAGCCTCCTCAAAGGCGTAGTTATCCGCTGCCTCCTGCATCTGCTGCTTCAAATCGCGCTCCAGCTCCGTGGTGCGTCCGTCCAGCACCATGCAGACGGATTTAATCATCTTATGATAATCCGCCTTGCTGATATAACCGGCACAGGGCGCAAGGCAGCGCTTAATGTGATAGTTAAGGCATGGTCTGTCCGGGTTCATTTTGCGGCAGGTACGCAGCGGGAACATGCTACGCAGCAGCTTTACCGTGGCATGCATGGCACCGGCGTCAGCATACGGTCCGTAATAACGTGCACCGTCACGCAGCTGCCTGCGCGTCACATATAAACGCGGGAAATCCTCCTGCAGCGTAACCTTAAGATAGGGATATGTTTTATCATCCTTTAGGCTGATGTTGTAACGCGGGCGATATTTTTTGATTAAGTTGCACTCCAAAATCAGTGCTTCTACCTCACTGGAGGTAACAATCGTTTCAATCTCCGCGATTTTTGCCACCATCGCCTTCACCTTCGGCGTATGGCTGGCCAGATTACGGAAGTAGCTGCGCACGCGGTTTTTCAGTACAACAGCCTTGCCGACGTAGATAACCTTGCCGGAGGCATCGTGCATCAGGTAAACGCCTGGCTTTTCCGGCAGTACGGCCAAGGCCTTTTTTATATTGTCGCTAAAGCCTGCGGCTAATTCTGTCATACATACCACCCGTTCTTTTTCGCCTTCGCCAGCTCCTGCTTGATGTACTGTCCGGTGTAGGATTTTTTGACCTTCGCTACTTCTTCCGGCGTACCGCTTGCCACCAAAGTACCGCCCTTGTCGCCGCCCTCGGGACCGAGGTCGATAATGTAATCCGCCACCTTGATAACGTCCAGATTATGCTCGATGACGATAACGCTGTCACCGCCTTCAACTAGGCGCTGCAGCACCTCCAGCAGCTTGTGCACGTCCGCAATATGCAGGCCTGTCGTAGGCTCGTCCAGGATATACACCGTGCGTCCCGTACTGCGGCGCGAAAGCTCCGTTGCCAGCTTAACGCGCTGCGCTTCGCCGCCGCTCAGCGTCGTCGCTGCCTGTCCCAGATGAATGTAGCCAAGACCTACATCCTCCAGCACTGCCAGCTTGCGGTAAATGCGCGGCTGATTCTTAAAGAACTCGCAGGCCTCGCTCACCGTCATATCAAGAACCTCAGCGATGGATTTGCCCTTGTAATGCACCTCTAGCGTATCGCGGTTATAGCGTGCACCGTGACAGACCTCGCAAGGAACGTAAACGTCCGGCAGGAAATTCATCTCTATCTTATTCATGCCGTCGCCCTTGCAGGCCTCGCAGCGTCCTCCCTTAACGTTAAAGCTGAAGCGACCGGCCTTATAGCCTCGCAGCTTGGCCTCGTTGGTCTGGCTGAAGAGCTCACGGATAAAATCAAAGACGCCGGTATAGGTTGCGGGATTGGAGCGCGGTGTGCGTCCGATTGGGGACTGGTCGATGTTGATAACCTTATCCGTATATTCTATGCCCTCGATGCTGTCATGCTCGGAAGCACGCAAGCGCGCACCATTGAGCTTGGCAGCCAGGGAGTTATAGAGAATATCGTTTATCAAGGTTGATTTGCCGCTGCCGCTCACGCCTGTTACCACGGTAAAGACTCCGAGCGGAATGCTGACATCAATATTTTTGAGATTGTTGGCGCGAGCGCCATGAATCGTCAACATCCTGCCATCGCACTCACGGCGATGCTTGGGAACCGGGATAAATTTGCGGCCGCCAAGATAGGTACCGGTAACGGATTCCGGCACCTGCTTAATTTCTTCTACCGTACCTTGGGCCACAACTTCACCGCCATGCTCGCCTGCTCCCGGACCGATGTCGATAATCTGGTCAGCAGCATACATCGTTTCCTCATCATGCTCTACGACAATCAACGTATTACCCAAATCACGCAGATGCTTGAGCGTTTCCAGTAGCTTACCGTTATCGCGCTGGTGCAGGCCGATGCTCGGTTCGTCCAGAATATACAGCACGCCTGTCAGGCCGCTGCCTATCTGCGTTGCCAGGCGGATGCGCTGCGCTTCGCCGCCGCTCAGCGTACCGGCACTTCTGTCGAGCGTCAGGTAATCAAGGCCTACGTCATTGAGGAACTGCAGGCGTGCCATAATCTCCTTCAAAACCTGATGCGCAATTATTTGCTGCTTCGGCGTCAGCTCCAGCTTCGTAAAGAACTGCAGGCAGTCGCGCACTGTCAGCGCCGTCACCTCGCAGATATTTTTGCCGCCGATAAGAATTGCCAGCGCCTCCGGCTTCAAGCGGCTGCCATGGCAAGCCGCGCAGGGAGTGCTCGTCATAAACTCCTCCAAGTCCTGACGCATAGCATCGCTGAAGGCTTCACGGTAACGACGGCGCAGCACGTTCAAAATACCGTCAAAGGTTGTGTTATGCTCCTTGACCTCACCCTGCAGATTTTCATACAGGAACTTAAACTTGCTCTCGCCGGCACCGTCCCACAAAAGCTGCTGCATCTCGGGCGAAAGCTCATTCCATTTGGTGTCATAGTTATAGCCATTGGCAGCAAGAACTGCGCCCAGCTGCTTCATAAAATAAGAATTCAGATTGTTGCTGAAGCAGGCAATGCACCTATCGGCAAAGCTCTTGTCAGCGTCAGGAACTATCAAAGCCTTGTCAAACTCCATATGCATACCAAGACCGGTGCAGTCCGGGCAGGCACCGAAGGGATTATTAAAGGAAAACAGGCGCGGTTCAATCGCCGGCAGGCTGATGCCACAGTCATTGCAGGCAAAATGCTCACTGAAAAGCTGCGTTTCCGTTGCTTCTCCCAGCGTTGCCACCTCCGCAAAGCCGTCTGCCAGCTTCAGCGACGTTTCCACAGAGTCCGTCAAACGCTGCCTGATGCCTTCGCGCACTGCCAGACGGTCGATTACTACAGAAAGGCTGTGCTTTTTATTTTTCTCCAGACGGATATCCTCATCTAGTGTGCGCACCTCACCGTCGATATACATACGCACATAGCCTGCACGCCGCATATCGTCGAGCACACGCATATGCTCACCCTTGCGCCCCCGCACCAGCGGTGCCATCACCATAAAGCGGCTTCCCTGCGGCAGCTCCAGCACCTTGTCGACTATCTGCTGCACGCTCTGCTGCTCGATGAGCTTGCCGCATTTAGGGCAGTGCGGTTCACCTGCGCGTGCGAACAAAAGACGCAGGTAATCGTATATTTCCGTGACCGTACCTACGGTAGAACGCGGATTGCGGCTCGTGGTCTTTTGGTCGATGGAAATTGCCGGGCTCAGGCCTTCGATGTAGTCCACATCCGGCTTGTCCATCTGTCCCAAAAACTGGCGGGCGTAGGCCGAAAGTGATTCCACATAGCGGCGCTGGCCTTCGGCGTAAATCGTATCAAAGGCCAGGCTGCTTTTGCCGCTGCCGCTGAGGCCTGTGATAACTACCATTTTATTGCGCGGTATTTCTACCGTTATATTTTTCAGGTTGTGCTGTCGCGCACCCTTTACAGTTAAAAATTCTTGCATATGTTTTACCTCTGTTAAATCATGAACGAAGCTTCTAAAGCTGTTGATATCGATAGTATGTTTATATTATAGCACACTGTTAGGGTAAACGCAGTAAAATAAAAACCACCTCAGCCTCAAGCCAAGGTGGTCGCAATCCTCAAATATTATTTCACTTCTTCATACAGCGCGCGCACGCAGGCATCTGCCAACGCACCGATGCTGGAAACGCTGCGCTCCTGCGGCAGTCCGGATGCATCATAGCCAAGCGGCAGTTCGGTGCAGGCGGTCATTACAGGAATATCGCGCTCAGCCCACAGCTCCTCTACCAACTCTTTCATAATAGCACCGGCCTTTGCCAGCTGGTTAGCCTTAACGCAGTTGATAACCTCCTGAGATTTATCGCTCTGCTCCTCATTCGGAATGTACAGTGTCAGTCCGCGCTTTTCGGCATATTTCTGATACAGTCCGCAAGCACGTGTGCCTTTGGTAGACAGCATCCAGGCACCCTTTTCCGGAGAAAGCTCTTTGGCAGCCTTAACGGTTTCGTCAACGATATGCAGCAGTGGTACCGGCAATTCATCCGCAAATTGGTCGATAAAGAAGTGTGCGGTATTGCAGGGAACAGCAAGTACATCCGCACCCATATCGCACAGCTGCAGCAAATCAGCCTTCAGCTTCGGCAACGGAGATTCACCCTTGCCGAAAATTGCTGTGCCGCGGTCCGGGATATCGCAGTCACCGATCATATATACAACAGGATGCTCCTGGTCGCAGCTTGCCGGGCATCTCATAGTAAACTGGCGCAGAAACTCTGCAGCAGCGGCAGGGCCAAGGCCACCGACAACACCTAATTTTTTACCGTTTTTCATCATTTTCTTTTCGCTCATATATACCTCTTCTTTCCTATTCAGTTTCGCTTATAAGATTAGTAAATTTCTTATAATTTTAGCACACCGGGCTGTTATTTGCAAATATCATCAGCCTATCTGCGTACACAAAAAGCCGTTGCCGGCCACCCCGCAAGGTGACAAGCAACGGCTAACTTTTGTTATTTATTTGCTAAGCCAGGAACGTACATTAGAAGAAGTTCTTGCTTCCTCTTTGTTGACCTGCACCTGTTCAGGCGCATAAAGCAGCAAATCGTCATTAATTTTTTTCACATCGGCATTAATGATGTAGCTTACACCGTTCAGATAATCAAAAATACGATATCTGAGTGCTTCGTCAACTGCATCAAAGCATACCATAATGGCACTGCCGTTCATCAGCGAATCAGCATATTCACGCACGTCCGCAAAGGATTTCGGTGTACGCACCATAATATTCAGATGTCCGGATTTCAGCAGACGCGGACGGGTATATTCCTCCTGCTGCTCTTCCATATCATCAGACCAAAAGAATTTCATTGCTGTATTTTTTAAACCCATGGCCATCAGCCTCCAAACCAAAACAGTTATTTAGACTATTATTCGCTGCCTATAGGCAAAAGTCCTGCTTAGTAATATTAATTGTAGCAGATTTTTAACAAGTTGTCAAAAATTATGCCTGACCGTTCTTCATACGGCCACGCAGCTTACCGCGCTCCAGACGGTCCAGAACCTTCTTACGCATACGGATGCTCTTCGGAGTTACTTCTACCAGCTCATCGTCGTTGATATGCTCCAGAGCCTGCTCCAGAGAGAAGGTCTGAGGCGGAATCAGACGAATAGCATCATCACTGCCGGAAGCACGCATGTTGCTGACATGTTTCTTCTTGCAGGGGTTAACGTCCATGTCGTCCTCACGGCTGTTTTCACCAACCAGCTGGCCTTCGTAAATCTTTTCAGCAGGAACAACGAACATGGTGCCACGCTCCTGAGCGTTGCCGATACCATAGGAAGTGGTTTCGCCGGTTTCAAAAGCAACCAGGCTGCCACGGGTACGGCCGGGGATTTCACCCTTATATTCTTCGTAACCGGCAAATACGTGGTTCATAATGCCGTTACCTTTAGTATCGGTGAGGAACTGGTTACGGAAACCGATCAGGCCGCGAGCAGGAATCTTGAATTCCATACGCAGATAGCCTGCCATTTCGGTCATGTTCTGCAACTCAGCCTTACGCAGGCCCAGGCCTTCCATAACAGCGCCCATGAAGTCCTGCGGTACATCGATAGTCAATGCTTCCATAGGTTCCATCAGCTTACCGTTTGCATCGCGGTGCATAATAACCTTAGGTTTACCAACCTGCAGCTCAAAGCCTTCACGACGCATGGTTTCAATCAAAATGGACAGATGCAGCTCGCCACGGCCGGCAACCTCATAAGCATCGGGGCTTTCGGTTTCGGTAACACGCATGGAAACGTTGGTCTTAACCTCTTTGAACAGACGGTCACGCAGATGACGGCTGGTAACAAATTCACCTTCACGGCCGGCAAACGGACTGTTGTTAACGTAGAAAATCATAGACAGGGTAGGTTCGTCAATCTTGATGCCCTTCAGAGCTTCCGGATTTTCGCTGTCAGCGATAGTATCGCCGATGTTAGCGTCCTGCAGACCGATCAGAGCAACGATATCACCTGCTTCAACCTCAGGCACTTCTACACGCTTCAGGCCCTGGTAGGTGTACAGACGGCCGATTTTGCCGTTACGGTTGCCTGCTTCGTCCATCAGAATGATGTTTTCGCCGTTGTGGATGGTACCGCGAACTACACGGCCTACAACAATACGGCCTACATAATCATCATAGTCCAGGGTGTTAACCAGCATCTGCAGCGGTGCATTAACGTCAACATCCGGAGCAGGAATGTTTTCCAGAATTACTTTGAACAAAGGCTCCAGAGAATTGCTTTCCTCGTCCATGGACAATTTTGCAATACCGTTACGGGCGGAAGCCAGAACAACCGGGAACTCCAGCTGATCTTCATCTGCATCCAGTTCAATGAACAGGTCCAGAACTTCGTCAATAACTTCATCAACACGTTGGTCGGGGCGGTCAATCTTGTTGATTACAACAATCGGTTTCAGGTGCTGTTCCAATGCTTTACGCAGTACGTATTTGGTCTGCGGCATCGGGCCTTCATAAGCATCAACCAGCAGCAGTACGCCATCAACCATGGTCAGTACGCGTTCAACCTCGCCGCCGAAGTCAGCATGGCCCGGGGTATCCAGAATGTTGATTTTTACGCCGTTGTGCATAACAGCGGTGTTTTTAGACAGAATGGTGATACCACGTTCACGCTCCAGAGCATTGGAGTCCATAACGCGCTCTTCAACGCGCTCGTTAGCACGGAAAACGCCGCTTTGCTTCAGCATAGCATCAACCAGGGTAGTCTTGCCATGGTCAACGTGGGCAATAATTGCTATATTACGAATATCGTTTCTAATCATTATTCCTTTTCTCTCCTTCATAAAAGACAAGAAAAAGGATGCTTGTCAAGTGCATCCTTTCACAGTATTACTAAACTATTTTATTATATGCTTTTTCCGTCACACTGTCAATAAAATTGTCTTGAAAGTTACAGAAAAGCTTGTAAGATGCAAGGTAAAGGGATTAGCGACAAAGCCTTGCATAAACTATTTGCTAATAAAGTAGTATCTTGCTAAACGCAGACACGAAAAAAGCCTGAGAGCTGAACTCTCAGGCTACGCTTACTATGGCAGGGGCACTAGGACTCGAACCCAGATCGACGGTTTTGGAGACCGTTGCTCTACCATTGAACTATGCCCCTATGGAGCGGAAAACGAGATTCGAACTCGCGACCCCCTCCTTGGCAAGGAGGTGCTC
>ERZ780228.891-NODE-891-length-22652-cov-13.099659_pt1 | contig 22652 bp, 23 predicted proteins | sample MGYA00511015_ERZ780228 | MGnify/ENA primary metagenome ERZ780228 (study PRJEB29588, sample SAMEA2161897) | human gut metagenome | biome: human gut; feature: human-associated habitat; material: faeces | place: Denmark | collected 2008/2010 ...
GCTGCCGCACCTCGCTCGCCGTATCGGCACTTAGAATTATGCGGTATTGCCCTATATTCTTTCTTCAGCATAGCACAGAAGCAGGGGTATGTAAAGTGCAATTATCACAAAGAATACTACACTATGCCGCATATCTTTTGCTGCCCGGGCATTGTACAATAAAGAATAATCACAAGATAAAGGAGAGAAATGTTATGCCCTGCACACTGCCTGCATCGCTGGCCGATCCCGCCGTCTGCCGCAGCTCCTTTCATGCCGTTTTGGGCGGGGAAGCCGGTGAGGCCGTTTTTGCCGATTTTTCCGCTGCGCTGCAAAAAGCACAGGCGGAGGGGCGGATCCTGACCGCAAGCCTTTTCCGGTATGAAAACCACCTGTTTTTTTATGCCGAGGGGCTGAACCGCCCGTTCACGCCGCAGGGGCTTTGCCCCGCGCTGGACGCGGCGCTGCTGCCGTGGCCGCCCGCTCTGGGTGAGGCAGCACCCCGCCCATGGGCCGCCATGCAGCCGTATTTTTACCACGATGTACCCACCACCGCCGCCGACTGGCAGCGGGGCCGCTGCCCGCAGCGCCGCCGCGGCCGCATTGCGCTGCTGCCGCCCGACAGCTGGTGCAGCTATATGGAGCATCACCTGCGCATTGTTACTGAGGGGCTGGTCGAGGGGGACCGCTGGCATCTCATCTGTGTGCAGGAAGGGGTGCTTTTCTCCTACCTTGAGGAGCCGCGCACCAATGTGAACATCAAGCACCGGCCGGGTGCGCACAGCCCCGAACTGGACGCATGGATCGCCGCCGACCCAGAAAGCCACTTTGCACGCTTTACGCCGGAGCAGAAGGCCCACCCGGACAGCGGCCACAACTTTGTATTTTTGCCCCGCATTGCGGGAACGGAGGACTGAACCATGACAAGGATCGGATGCCGCGCCCATGACTACGGCAAGCTGCCCGCCGCCGCGCTTGCTGCCACGTTGCGTGCCAAAGGGTACAACGCCGCCCAGCTTGCCATGCCGCGCGCCATTGCAGGCATTGAGGATTTTTCCCACATCACCGATAAACAGCTTGCAGAGATCCGAACAGCGTTTGCCGCACAGGACGTGGAAATTTCGGTGCTGAGCTGCTATCAGGATTTGTCTGCCCCCGATGCGGACACCCGCCGCACCGCTGTCGATACCGTAAAGCGCACACTGGGCTGCGCAAAGCTGCTGGGTGCCAAAATGGTGGGCAGCGAAACGGCATGGGGTGCCTGCACAGACGAGGAAAAGGCTGTCCGCCGCCCGCTGATGCTGGACAGCATCGCCCGCATCACCGAGGAAGCCGCCCGCCTGAATGTCGTTTTTGCCGTGGAATCTGTGGACGTACACCCCCTCTGTACACCGGAGCTGCTGTGCACCGTGTTGGACACTGCCGCTGATATACAGCACTGCAAGGTCATTTTTGACCCCGTCAACCTGTTCTGTGCCAAGGACGGGCAGGACAAAGCGTACCAGACTGCCCACTGGAGCCGCTGGCTGGAGGTCATCGGCAGTCAGCTCGGTGCCGTACACGTCAAGGACTGCCGCATCGAGGCGGACGGCAGCAAAACGCTGCTGCCGCTGGGCGCGGGCGATATGGATTATTCTGCCATTCGCGCCTTCCTGGCGAACCGTGCGCCCGCAGCACCGCTGCTGCGCGATGAGGTTATTCTGCCCGCCGACACCGCCGATGTGCGGTATCTGCGCAGGATGACCGACACTGTGTAAAAGTAAAAAAATTGCCCAACCGTTTTGCGGTTGGGTTTTTTCGTATTTTGTCAGCGATTCCAATAGGCCGCTGCGTTTTTGCCGGCTTCGGTGCCTACAGCGTTGTAGGCGGGCTGCAGGTAGTGGAAGCAATCCTTCATCAACCCTTTTGCGGCGAAGGTCTTGAATTGACGGCTGACCAGCACGATGTCGCCCTGTTCGGCGGCCAGTTCCTCCTGCGCCTGCTGCATGGGCAGGTACAGCTCAGGTTCATCGCGCTGGTTGCCGATTTGGATCAAAAAGCAGGTTTGCGCGCCTGCGTCCTGCATAAAGCTGTGCAGAACGCGCTCGGTGTCGGCTTTGTAAATGTCCTTGGGGGTGTGCAGGTCGCCGTCGGTGCAACCCTGGCACCAGACCATGGCGCTGTGGCGGATGGTATAGCCGTTTGCCTGCAAAAAGGCGCGCGCCTTGCGGGCGCGGCGCACGGCATCCTGATAGTACGGTGTGCCGGGCAACCACTTGGCAATGGCAGAGCCGCCCTTGGCGCAGGACACGCCCACCACCGGCACGCCGGTTTGGGCGGTCCAGGCATTGACGAAGGACGACACCATCGCCCCCGTTTTCATGCCCGGTTCATACACACCGGCGGGGTCGTTCTCGTTCACACCGAAGGGTTCTTCCAGCGGGTGCAGTGTGTCGGGGTCGGTGACGACGCGGTATTCGTACCCCATGCCGGGGGCGACAACAGGGGCAAGGGCGGCATCCCCGCGCCCCGCCATATTACTTTGCCCCATAAAAAAGAGAAGATCTACGGTTCTCATAAAAGCTCCTTTTATCTAGGCAATACCGCACAATTCCCGCCTTACGGCTTAAGCACCGTTCCGGCGGCTGCGACACTTAGAATTATGCGGTATCGCCTTAAAACAAGAAAGATTTCACTGAGCGCCCACTGCGCGGACACTTTTTGTTTATGTCGATGCCACGGAAACCGTCGCCTTACGAGCAGGATTTTTCTGCGTCTTACGCAACAGTATGCAACCGGTGTGGCTGATAGGAAAATTATACCGCACGGAAGTGCCTAAGTGCAATCGTAAGTTGTACTCTCCGGTATTAAGTTGTACGCATCACGGCAAGATTCCGGCGGCAAAGCCCGGATTTGTATGTTTTGCAGATAAGATAGGATTCGTATTTGCTTTTTTAGTATTTTATTTATTTAGTATTTATTAGTGCAGGCTTTTCCTGTACAGGTGAAACCCGTCCGGGAAAAGCCTGCGCAGGAAAAGCCGTTCTTGGGCAAAAAAGCCCCAAAGGCAGGGAATTTGGGGTGGTATATGGCTGGGCGGGCTCGGTGCTGACGCTTTGCGAACGCGCCCAAACAGAGGCATTTCTCGCGGCGACAGGGGTGGTGTGTGGGGCTGCTGTGGCGTGGTACTTTCGTACAATTTCTTGCCGGAGAGTAAAACTTATATACCGGTTCGTTGGGCTTTTCCTGTGCGAGAACCTCGTGATATTGGTATCCGCATTTCTCAATGGAACAAAAGCTGCGCATTTATTTGATTGGAGTGTGCGAGAATCCGTTTCGAAGATTTGCCCCCAAAACTGCCCCCAAAAGGAGTTGGGACGGTTCATCACCGTATGGCATTCTTTTGTACACATGGGACAAAATCCGTTCTGAGCCTTGGTACGCAATACCACCAAACCCAACAAAACAACATTCCAACGCATAAACTTTGAATTTCTCATAACCCGGAGGTCGCAGGTTCAAGTCCTGTCTCCGCAACCAACAAAAGTTCGTTGAAACGACAAGTTTCAACGAGCCTTTTTCTACATTATGGCAAAAGTGGTAACAATCTGGTAACTTTGACCTCAAAATGACCCCATAACGGCAAAACGACTGCGCCCGGACGATTGAACTTTTCAACCGCCCGGGCGCTTTTTGTGGATAAATCTTGCGGAGTTGGCAGGTAAAAATAGGAGCGGTCAACCTGCTTTGACGAGTACCAGCACGCTGTTGGTTGGCACTACGATTTGGTCTTGTTTGGTAGGAATGGGCGGGTTCTTGTACTGGCGCAGGGCTTTTTGGATTTGCTGCTTGACTTCCAGTAGGGCGGCATCCAGCGTGGGGGCTTGTGCGGTAACCTTGGGGAAGTCAGGAACATGGGCGGTGCAGCCGTCTGCCGAGAGTGTGCAAAGCACAGGATAAGGCTGGTTCTCAACGGAGATGCTGTACTGCATCCCGAACATATCGTTCATCTTGTCCATCTCATGGCGTTTGTGTTCGTCCATGCTGTGGACATAGGTGTCCATTGTGAACGCCACCGAGTAGTGACCGAGGATGGCTGACAGTGTTTTGTAATCCATTTGAAAGAGGACTTGCGGAAGCTGGACGAGTTTTCCAATCAGGTGCGGTATATGGGCAAATACGGCATTGAAATTGAAATGCGGTTCATCGGCGGCTATAAAAAGACAATGCAGCTGACATAAAAATAAAGAGGTCATACCCAATCGGAGATAAGGCATCTTCGATTGGGTATGACCTTTTTCACTTTTATCGTAAAGAGGTAGCTATGAAGTTGGGAGAGAAAATCAAGCTGGTGCGTAAGCACAGAGAACTAACGCAGCGGGAACTGGGAGAACGACTGCACTTGGATGGAAATGCAGCACATGTAATTCTAGCTGTGTTTCTGATCAAAATAATTAACAGGAACTTTTGTATCTCATGCCTGCATTCAGGCGTAGCCGTTTCTGCTAATTTTTAGGTATTTCTAAAGCGTGTTCGTTTACTGGCGGTAAATTAAAAATCGCAAAATTAAATTTGAATTTCGTTAAAATCACAAGTCTTATAGAGCATATTTGTGAGTTTTTACAAACTTCTTTGCGAGGTGTTGAAATCAAAAAGCGAATATGTTACTATTTAGATGCAATAAGTAAGATAACTTAACTAACTAACTAACTAACTGACGAATCAGACCTGATATTTGCTACACGAAAGGCAAAATTTGTAAATGGTTATTCAACAGCGCATCCGTGCAGAAAACCTGAAAAAAATCTATCAACTGGTAAACCAAAATAGAAGTATCTCGAGGGCGGCGTTGTCGAAAGAAACCAATCTCAGCAAACCCACGGTTTCCAGCTTGGTTGATGAGCTGATTGTCAACAAGTATCTCATTGACTGCGGGACCGTTGCCAGCCAGCAAATGGGACGCCGCCCCAACGAACTGAGGGTCAATGGTACAGAAAACCTAGTGGCGGTTATCAGTTGGCGGAGAGCGCGCTTGGATATTGCCCTGATCACGGCGGATAATAAAATCGCCTTCCGGGATCAGATTCCCCTTACGGAAGAAGAAGATAAGGTCGACAAGATCACATCCACCTTTTTCAACATTATGAAGCCGAAAGTAGGGGATAGACGCATCATGGGTCTCTGCATCATTATACCGGGCATTATTGATGCAGAAAATAAACGGATCCTCTCCACAGTGATCGGCGTAGGCTACAGTGACCCTGTGGTCCAGCGATTTGAAGAAGCTTTTCATGATTATCCTTTCTGCCTGCTGAATGATACCGCCTGTTTCGCTTACGCAGAATATGTGTTTGCCAACATTACAGAACCTAATTTCGCCTATATCAATGTCTCAAAAGGTGTTGGCGCTTGCCTTTTTGCCAATGGAAAAATGCTTCGTGGGGCTGGCGGCAATGCAACGCAGTTCGGACATTTCTCAGTTGACAGAAACGGACCGCTTTGCGCTTGCGGAAATCATGGCTGCGTTGAACGTGTTGTAGGTGAAAATGCTTTGACGGAAAGAGCGGAGGCGTGCGGTATTGATTTGACCCGTTTCGCTGGACGCAAACCTTTGTACTGTGATATCGGTGCCATGGCTGAAGATGGAGATGCCCATGCAAAAGAGCTGATAAAAGATCTAGCGGTCGATTTGTCTTTTGCAATCTCAAATCTGATCACGCTTTTCAATCCGTCACTTGTGGTGATTGGCGGTATGGGCGTAAATCTTGGCCCGTTCTTCCTTTCCAACATCCGCGATGAAGTACAAAATAGCGGCTTCAAAGAGTTTGTGTCCAACACCTGGATCCAGTATTCTACGCTGGGGCTGGATTCCGAGCTTGGCGGTGCTGCAAGATATTATATTGATCACTACTACGATTTCTTTGAACAGATGCAAGGCGGCCTATACGCTGACTGATGCAGAAAAGAGGCTTGAGATTATGATGTCCAGAATTATTGGTGTCAATTCCAACTGCTACCATGGTTACTCAATCGATGAAGCACTGGAGGGAATCGCCGCAGCGGGGTTCCATTATGTAGAACTGACGGCAACAAAGGGATGGACAGAACACGTCTTTCCGGACCAGAGCTTTGCAAGTCTTTGCCATGTGCAGGACAAACTGAAAGAGCTGGATCTGGTTCCCTTTGCGATGAGCGGTCATACAAACCTTATGGATGCAGACAGACTGCCTGATTTTATTATGAATATGCGCCTGGCGCATTTCTTCGGCTGTAAATACATTGTCTCCTCAATCGGTGAGGCCCATTTAAAGGATAAAGCAAAAACCGGAAACGAAGTTCTGGTGCAGAACATCAAAGGGCTGATCCCGTATCTGAAAGAAAATGGCTTGATGCTGGTCCTGGAGCTGCACGGTGAGCATGCGACCGGCACAATCATGAATGAAATCGTCACGGCGGTAAATTCCAATCTGGTAAAAATCAACTACGATACGGCAAACTGCGTGTTCTATGGCAATGTAGATGCAGCAGATGATATCGATACCTGCATGGACAATGTGGCGTACCTGCACATCAAGGATAAGGCAGGCGCGCGCGATGCATGGGATTTTCCTGCACTTGGAAAGGGCTACGTCGATTTTAAAACGCTTTTCAATAAACTGGACAGGGCTAATAACGATGCTCCGCTCAGCCTCGAAATTGAGTTTACCGCAAAAGGACCGAAAGATCTGGATGAGATCAATACCGCCGTTAAAGAATCGGCGGCTTATTTAGAAAATCTCGGTTACAAGATATAAGTACATTCTGCGGTAGGTACCACCGCCGGATTATATATTTTCCACATTATTTATATGGAGGTTTAAGAACACATGAAAAAGGCACTTTCTATTGCAACAGCCATCACGCTCATGCTTTCTTTGGCAGCATGCGGCAGCTCTGCTGCATCCAGCTCGGCCGCACCGGCAGCCGACAGCACTGCTTCTTCCACGGCAGAGTCTTCTTCTGTTGCGGAAAGCACCGGCGATAAGAAGGATCTGACCTTCGGCTATATCGCCTACGATATGTCGGATATCTGGAATGAGTATTCTGCCAAGGCATTTGAGTATGCCGCTGAGCAGAATGGCGTTAAGACCGTCGTCCTGGATTCCAAGAACAGCCTGGAAGATTCCGTCACCGCGATGGAATCCCTGATTCAGCAGGGCGTTGACGGCATCTCTGTATTCCCGATCTCCACCGAGCAGGGGTCTCAGCTGGTCAAGATGGCTAACGAGGCCGGAATCCCCGTCACTATCGAGAACTTTGCTATGGACGGCCTGGATGATCCGGGCGATTACATTGCTTCCGTTGCCTGTGAGTACGACAAGATCGGCGAAGCTGCCATCAAGTGGATCGCTGAGCAGGACCCCGAGGCAAAGATCTTCTTCTGCGCTGGCCAGGAAGGCGCTGGTGTTTACGAGAAGTACCAGGAAGGCGTTGACCGCGCCCTGGAAGAGCTGGGCGGCGATGTGCAGGTCGTTGCTACGCTGCACGCTGACTGGCTGACGGATAAGGCTTACAACGTTACTACCGACCTGATCAACTCCGGCACCGAGTTCAACTACATCTTTGCCAACAACGATATGATGGCCCAGGGCTGCTACAACGCTCTGAAGGACGCTGGCAAAGAGAACATCCCCATCGTTTCCACTGGTGGTTCTCCGGACGGCTTCAAAATGCTGCAGGACGGTATCGAGGCTGCGAACATGACCGCTCCCGTTTCCATCCAGGGCGTCAAGACTTTCATGAACCTGTACAATAAGGTCGCTCTGGGCGAAGATCCCGCTGAGAAGTTTACTGCTCTGCCGGTTATCCCCGTTTCTGCTGATGATACCAGCTCCTACATTGCCTGGGATGACTATGCAGCCGCTTACAAGTACCTGGACGAGAACAAATAAGCAGCCTACTGAATACTACGATATGAGTTAATACACCGCCAGCCGGCCGTGCCGTGAAATCCGGCGCAGCCAGCTGGCGTTTTTGTAAGAGGGTGAGATCAGACATGCCTTGTGACTACAAAAACACAAAACCCATTATTGCCATGAAAGATATCAAAAAGGAGTTTTCTGGCGTTTGGGCTTTGTCCGGCATCACTTTTGAAGTGTATCCGGGTGAGATCCACTGCCTGGTAGGCGAGAACGGCGCAGGAAAATCTACCCTGATGAAAGTCCTTTCGGGTGCTTACACACCTACCGAGGGAACCATCACGGTGGATGGAAAAGAATACAGTAAGTTCGATCCGTTCTTGTCCAAGCAGCTGGGAATCAACATTGTTTACCAAGAAAATGACCTGGTTCCCAGCATGGACGTTGTGGAAAATATCTTTGTTGGCAACGAAAAAACCAAGGGACTGGGAATCATAGATTATCCCGCCATGCGGAAAGAAACACAAAAACAGATGGATGACTTGGGAATCCATTTGAAGCTGGATACGAAAATTGAAAATCTGTCTGTGTCGGATCAGCAGTTTGTCAAGATCCTGAAAGCGTTGAGTGTGCAGCCGCGTGTATTGATCATGGATGAACCGACCTCCATGTTCAACGTAGAGGATGCCGCAAAGGTCACGGAGCTGACCAAACGTATTGCAGGCATGGGAATCGGTATCATCTACATTTCCCACTTCCTGAACGAAGTGGTCGAGATTGCGGACCGTATTACGGTAATCCGCGATGGAGCCGTGATCAGCACCTTCTCCAACGAAAATCATGATACGCCGATTACCAAGATCACACAGGACATGGTAGGCCGCCCGATAGATATGTTCTATGACCGCGAGAAATGTCCTATCGGTGATGTGATGCTGGAAGTCAAAGACTTGCAGCTGACGAAAGACTCCCCCAAAATCAATTTTACTGTGCACAAGGGCGAGATCGTAGGCTTCTCTGGCATGGTCGGTTCCGGCCGTACCGAGATGATGCGCGCTATGGTAGGCGCAGCCAGCCGCTACGGCGGGCACATCTACATCAGCGGCAAAGAGGTGCAGATCAAGGACCCGAACGACAGTATTAATGCAGGTATCGCATTTATTACAGAGGATCGCCAGAAGCTTGGCCTGATGTTGCATGCCAGCGTGCTGGAAAATGCAACGATCATAGGCCTGCGGGAAAAGATCAAAGGATTCTTTGTGAATATCAAAAAGTTTCCGCCGCTGATCGAGCCGCTGCTGAAAGAACTGCGGGTCAAAACGCCCAGCGTGTGGACCGAGGCGGTTTACCTTTCCGGTGGCAACCAGCAGAAAGTAGTCCTGGCAAAGTGGCTGTATGCGGAACAGGATATTTACATTTTTGATGAACCTACCCGCGGTATTGATGTCAATGCCAAAGCCGAGTTTTACAAACAGATGAGCAACCTGACAAAGCAGGGCAAGTGTATCCTGATGATCAGCTCTGATATGCCGGAACTTATCAGCATGAGCGACAGAGTTTTGGTGGTTCGGGATGGCCGCATTGATTGTGAGCTGAAAGGCGAGCAGATCAACGAACGGGAAATCATTAAACGTGCATTGGGAGTAAATAAAGATGGCTGATAAAAAGACTAGCCTTTCTCCGGCTAAAAATATTTTTAAGGATCAGCGGGTCCTTCTGGCAATCGTTATCGCATTGATTGTCGTAATTATTTCGTGTATCAACCCTAATTTTATTGGCATCAATAACATTGTCGCAATTTTCCAGCAGATCTGCGTGCTGGGTATTCTGACAATGGCAATGAGTATTCTGCTGATCTCCGGCGGTATTGACCTGTCCATCGGCAATATTATGGTCGTCTGCGGTGTTGTTATGTACGTAGTGTTGGACAACGGTCTGCCCACCTTTATCGCTGTGCTGGCTGGCCTTGTTACCGGTGCAGCCTGTGGTTTGCTCAACGGCGCTATCATTGCAAAAAGTAAGTGCATTCCGCTGGTCATTACACTGGGCACCAGTAAGATGTTTTATGGCATTGCCCTGACGGTTTCCGGTGGACGTATCATGAACTTCGGCGGTGCATTCAACGGCTTGAAAACCAAGTACTTCGAAATTTTCTCGCCCATGCTGCTGGTTTTGCTGGCCATGGTCATGGTGGCGTATCTCATGATGACTTACACCAAGTTCGGCCGCCGTGTAGTCGCCCTGGGCGGTAATGAAAAGAACGCTTTCTTGTCCGGTATTAACGTGAACCGTTATAAGATCATTGTTTATGGCATTTCTGGTCTGTTCTGCGCGGTTGCCAGCATCGTATTTGTTGCCCGTATTGACTCCATTACCTCGAACGCCGGTACCAACTATGAAACGAACGCCCTAGCCGCTGCCATTATCGGCGGTGTCACCTTCGACGGCGGCAAGGGTACGATCAGCGGCGCATTCCTCGGCTGTCTGCTGATGGGTGTCATCTCCAATGCTATGAACATCCTAGGCGTTGATAATAACGTACAGACGATTATTACCGGCGCTATCATTGTTGCGGCAGTCGTCCTGAGCAACATCAATAACATCAAGAAGAAATAAATCTGAAAGGTTGTGTAGTAAGTGGTAAATGTTGCTGTTATTGGAGCAGGATTTATGGGACGTACCCATGTAACAGCCTACAAGGCCATGCCGAACGCAAAGGTTACAGCTGTTTGTGATCTGAGTGAAAAGCAGGGCAAAGACCTCGCCGAGTTTGCCGGATGTGATTGGTATGACGACGGTGAAAGCATGCTGAACACGGCGGATATCGACGTTGTGGATATTTGCCTGCCTACCTTTTTACATGAGCAGTATGTCCTGCTGGCTGCGGGGCATAAAAAGCACGTCATCTGTGAAAAACCTGTCACGCTGTCGCTCGAATCACTTGACCGTATGATTGCCGCTACCAAAGAGGCCGGTGTTCAGTTTGCCGTAGGGCAGGTCGTCCGTTTCTGGCCTGAATACGTCCGCGCCAAGGAAATGGTAGAAGCAGGGGAACTGGGAACGATTAAGTATGCCCGTGCCAGCCGCCTTTCGGAGCATCCCGCCTGGAGCGAGTGGTATCGCCGTGCCGAAAACAGCGGCGGAGGCTTGTTCGATCTGCACCTGCATGATATTGATTATCTGTGCTACCTATTCGGCAAGGTGAAGCAGGTCTATGCTGTCGGCCGCAAGAACAGTGTCGGCTGCTGGAACCATGTGGCAACATCCCTGACCTTTGAAAACGGTATGGAAGCTACGGCCGAGGGAATCCTGGAGATGCCCAGCGGATTCCCCTTTACGACAGAGCTGAATGTTGTTGGCGATAAAAAGGCATACTGTTACCATATGGGGGCTGGTGCCAACCTGGAAAACATCGCGGCGGCGTCTCGCTCCACCACGGTCTATGGCAACGGCAAGGCCGAAACTCTGGCCATAGATCCCTATGATGCCTACCAGAAGGAACTGGAAGATTTCATTGGCCATATCGAGGCCGGTACGCCGATCACGGTAATTACCCCGGCCGATGTCCGCCATGTGCTCTCTGTAATCGTGGCGATTCGCGAATCGCTGGAAACGCAGAAAACCGTAACGGTTTCGTGAGGATGTTATGAAACAAGGTATTAGTTTGTTCTCTTTTTCCGAAAATACGGATGTCCGATGGATGTTTGAACATGCGAAAAAAGCGGGCTATGATGGCGTGGAGCCGGTTTTGAGTGAATCCGGCTATCTGAATCCGCAAACCCCGGAAAAAGATGTCCTGGCTATGAAAAGAATGGCCGATGATATGGGCCTGGAGATTCCCAGCGTAGGGGTATGGAGTCTGTGGCAGAACAATCTCGTTTCTGACAGCGAGAAGACCCGGCAAAAAGCGTTTGGCATTGTACAAAAGCAGATTGAAGCGGCGTACCTTCTGGGGGCTAAAACGATTCTGGTTGTTCCCGGTTATGTCGGTTGCAATTTTGTAGAACACCCAGAAAAGATCCGGTACGATATTGCCTATGAGCGTGCGCAAGACGCATTGAGCCGACTGGCACCCGAAGCGAAAGCTGCGGATGTGGCAATTGGCATTGAAAATGTCTGGAATCGATTCCTCCTTTCCCCATTGGAAACTCGGCGGTTCCTGGATGAGATCGGCTCCGACTATGTAGGTATGTATCTGGATGTCGGCAATGCCGTGTATATCGGCTACCCGGAACAATGGATCGAGATCCTCGGCCACCGCATCAAAAAGCTACATATGTCTGACTATCGCTTTGATCAGGCAGGCATCGGCGCTTTCGTAGATCTCTTTGCCGGTGATGTTGATTTCCCGGCGGTTGCAAAGGCCATCGCAGGAATCGGGTATGATGATTACATCACGCTTGAAATGCTGCCCAACTATAAGCAGTTTCCCGAGGTAAGCCTATATGCAGACAAATTTGCCATGAACAAAATTATAGAAATGATTCATTTATAAAAAACGCTAGGTGAACAATAAGTGCGTCTTCACGGATGCAAAGATGAAACCTGCTATGTGCGATACCGGAAAAATCGACGCAGCGGGAACTGGGAGAACGACTGCACTTGGATGGAAATGCAGCAAATCGCATTGCCCAATATGAGTCGGGGTTCCGAACGCCCAAAGAGGATAGAATCCAAGAAATAGCCAGAGTTCTGAATGTCTGCAAAGAAAATTTCTTTACAAGGGCAGAAACGCCAGAGGATATTATCCGAACATTGATCTGGTATGACTGGGAACATGACTGTGGTGGAAGCGTTCCAATTGATGCGATTCTGCTCTTTGATAATTTTGAGGAAGTAGGCTGTTTTTTGAAAGAGTGGTACAGCCAAAAGAAAAGACTGAGAACGAGGAAAATCATAAAGGCAAAGTATCTGGAATGGATGCTGCAATGGCCCACAGAGAAAGAAAACAATTAAATTTTTCTACTATCGTTGATTTTTCCCTCTCAAAACAGGGTTGAAAGAACCTACGTAATACGAACTGTTCATTGAGACAGTCTATTGCGTAGGTTTTCTTTATATCCGCAAAGCTCTGTTGCAATGGGCTTTGCGGATTTTTCTGTCCTACCCGGAAATGAGACATAAAAAAGTGAAACTGCGAAAATGCAGGAATAAAATTCTGAAAAATCACGATATGAACAGCTATGTCTCATTTGAAAAGTAGGCTTCCTCAAATTGGCAGGGAGTGCGGTTCTTTAAAAGCCTGTGCGGGCGTTTTTCGTTATAAAATTGTATGTATTCTGCAATACCTGCTCGGAATGCGTTCTCGGATTTATATTCCTTGCGGTAAAGATTTTCTCGCTTTAGGGATGCGAAGAAAGATTCGGCAACAGCGTTGTCATGCGGATGTCCCGACGCGGAGACGGAAGGCTTTACTTTGTATTGCTGGAGAAGCTGCTGGAATGTGTGCGATAGGTATTGAGAGCCGCGGTCACTGTGAAAGACGAGGCCACGGGAACATCCGCGCTCGATAACTGCTTGTTTGAAGGCCGAGGTCACAAGACGGGTGCTGTTTTTCTTGGAAATTGTATAGGAAACAACCTTGCGAGAAAACAGATCGAGAATCACGCATATGTAGTAATATTTGTATTTGATTTTAAAGCATGTAACATCGCTGACCCAAATCTGGTTGGGAGAATGTGCTGTAAAGTTCTGCCTAATTCTATTCTTCGGAGATTCCAAAGCGTTCAGCCGAAAGTGATCGCTTTTCGCGGTGGTCCGAATGCTGTATAGACCGCACTCCCGCATAATAGATGCGATAAATTTGGCACTTACTTTGTGACCGCGCTCTACAAGGATGGCGCGAATCTTTTCTGAACCGAGAACTTGGTGGTACTCGTCAAAGACTTCCTGCACAATTTGGCGGTATTTCTCACGCCGCTTTGCAAACCAAGCGTTCTCGCGTTTGTTTCTGCGGATATGATTGTAAAAAGTGCCACGGTCAACTTCTAGCGCTTCGCACAAGGTATAAACATCATATTGACTGTATAATGACTCTAAAGCGCCTAAACGTTCTCGCAATGGTGCAGATACAGTACAATTTGCGGTTTTGAGAATTGCAATTATATTGTTCAGCTTTACAATGCGATTTTGCATTTGATTGATTTCCCTCGCAGTGAATGGTGTGCCGTTAGCAATGATGTCCACTTTATACGTTTTGCACCAGCGATAAAGTGTGCTGCGGGGAATATTGAACTCGGAGCAAATCAAACGGATGGATCCTCCATTTTCGTAGCGAGCAACGATGGCTTTCTTTTGTTCGTCGGTAAATTTCATGAGCAAACTCCTTTCTGAAAAGTGATGATTGTCAGTGTATGCTAATAGTAGCAGATGCGAATTAGAAAACACAATAGTTCGCTGAAAATTAAGAATCTGGAAGTGAAATGAAACTTGATAAAAAGAACGCTTTATGGTAAGATGGAGACAAAGAACAAGAAGTGAAAAAGGGGAGGTGTACACCAATGGGATTAGCTGATACGGTCACAAAAGCCTATATGAAAGAAAATACTGTGTTTGCAGATGCATTTAACTATCTGATTTATGGCGGTAAGGCAGTTGTTGATCCAGCGCAGTTGCAGGAATTGGACACAACAGAAATAGCTTTGCCGTTTGGTGCGCAGGACGAGAGCGGAAACCAGACGGATGATGTGGCACAAAAATACCGTGATGTGCTGAAATCGGCAGTCATCAAGCAGGACGGCGAAGCGGCTTACATCCTTTTGGGCATCGAAAACCAAACGAATATCCACTATGCAATGCCGGTACGCAACATTATTTATGATGCACTCCAGTACGGAAAGCAGGTCACTGATATAGCAGCAAAGCATCGCACCGATGGTTCGAAAGGACACAGCCGGGGCGAGTACCTGTCCGGATTCTATAAGGACGATAAGATCACACCTGTCATTACGTTGGTGCTGCACTTTGGAGCGAACGAGTGGGATGGCCCGCTGTCTTTGCATGAAATGATGGCAGTCAAGAATGAGAGTCTGCTGAACTTTGTGCAAGATTATCAGATCCACTTGATTGACCCGGCAAAACTGAGCAAAGAGGACTTGGAGAAATTCTCGACAAGTCTCCGAGAGGTAATCGGGTACATCAAGTATTCCAAAGACAAAAAACGATTGACAGAATTTTTGACCGACAACCCGCGTATGCTTATGGAAGCGAACGCGGCGCGAGTAATCAAAGCTGTAACGAACACACCTCTGGACATTCCAGAGGACGCGGAGGTGATTGATGTGTGCAAAGCAGTTGAGGATATGATGAACGAGAGTAAAACCGAGGGTGCGGTTGCTGTTCTTGCAGGGCTTGTCAAGGATGGGTTACTGAGCATTAAAGAAGCTGCGCACCGTGCTAATATGACGGAAAGTGCATTTGAAGCAGAGGTAAAGAAGCTATCTTGAACAGAAAATTATCTATCGTCCGCAAAAAATGAAATAAAAGAAAACGTCAGAGAAAAACTGCTGTAGTTACCTAAAATCTATTTACAAATAGGAAGTGCATGAGCATGGCCAATAAGGATAAATGCTTTATTATTACACCAATAGGAGATGACACAGATCCTATCCGACGTCATATAGAAGGCATCATTGATGCAGCATTAAGACCTGCATTAGAAGATAAATATGATTTGGTTGTTGCTCACAGGATTAGTGAACCAGGTTCAATAACAAAGCAAATCATTACCGAGATATACTCTGCAAAATTGGTTGTTGCGAACCTGACAAACAGGAATCCGAATGTAATGTATGAATTGGCGCTTCGGCATAGTCTCGGAAAGCCAGTGATAATGATTGCGGAGAAGGGAACACCGCTGCCATCAGATATAGTTATGGAGCGAACAATTTTTTACCAAAATGATGCACGTGGAGTAATTGAGTTAAGAGAAAATATTGCAGCAGCAGAGAAAGAAATTGACTACGATAAGACAGAGAGTCCAATATATAATGTGTTGCATGATGTCTTAAAGGACAGACAAATTATAGAATTTTCTGAAAGTCAATCTATAAGTCAGGAGGATGATGGGAATGCAACGGTTCTGAAATATATCCTCCAAAAGCTAACTAACTTGGAAGATGCTGTTCAAACCAGCCGACCACTGATGCAGAATGCTGAAAGTAGAAGATGCTTTGACGGAGTAGTATTTGCTTTTAGTTATGTAAAAAGCACACAGCCTTATCAAGTAGAAAAACTTTTGATGAGATTGCAAAGAGTGACCCAGATAGAGCAAGATATTTCTGTTGTAGATGTACATATTTATGAAGAGAGAAAGAAAATTTGGGTTTATACTATGGGACTATCCGATAAATCTAATGCGTCAGACATATACCGCTCGTTTGCTAAAACCTTAAGCCAATTTGGATTCGAAGGGGTAAAAGCTATTCATCCGTAAGATCGAAAATCCATTTTGGAAATAACAAAAATAACCTGCAAAAAAATTTTGAAAGAACTCACGCAATATGAACGGTCTGTTGAGACAGTTTGTTGCGTGGTTTTTTATATCCGCAAAGCCTTGCGGATTTTTTGATCTTATGTAATTTCAATCCAACGAATTGAATTGTTTGCGCTTATGTGATATAATAACTGATAATGTTAGGAGGTGGGTTGCCATGGCTGTAACATATAAGAAATTATTTCACTTACTGATCGACAAGGGCATGACGAATGCCGAACCAATGGAACAGGCAGGCTTTAGTGCAAATATGATTACCCGAATCAAGCATGACAATTATATTTCTCTCGATAGTATTGAGAAAATTTGCAAAGCTCTACAATGTGGCGTTGATGATATTTTGGAGTTCACCCCAGAGAAAGAAAAATGAGGGATGTTACAGTAGATGCACTCTTGAAGTATCTTATTCTTACAGAAACTAAGGTGTGTACACGTTTGAAGCGACATGGCGCCACATCACTGCCAAACCGGAAGAAATCCTGACGTTGTGTGAACAGTTGAAATGAGGTGATTTAATGAAAAATTTAGATCGTAATGTCACACTGCTATGTCCGCTTTGTGGTAATGATCAGTTTTTATCATTGGACGAAGAGTTTGAAGATCTACTTCACGCAGGTGACGATGCACGAGTACGTTGCTCTGATTGCGGTTCGGAATACACGAAACGAGAGTTGCTCGATAGCAATGCCGCAATAATCGATAATGCTGTAGATGAACTTGCGCAAGATGCAGTCAAAGAACTTGAAAAGGAATTAAAGAAAGCGATGAAAAAATGGAAGTTTTGATTAGCACATTGAAGGAAATGGTGTCCTTCATAAAAGATTGGGGTGCGCTGATCATCGCAGGTATATCTCTGTTAGTTGCCATCATTTCGCTTTCTAAATCTTCAAAGGCACAACGTCTCCAGAACAAGGTTAATGAACTGGAACTCAAGATTAAGCAGGATGAATTGGACAAGATAACCAAAGAGAAGGAGGATGCGGAACTTGCGTGTGTCGAGGCAAGATTTATTACTGTAGGTAAAGGTAAGCACAGACTGAAAGTTTGGAATTCAGGAAATGCAACAGCCTATCATGTGTCTGCTCGATTTGATGGTGATGTTGGTATTATGATTATGGGCCAAGAAAAGCAGCCTTTTGAAGAATTAGAGGCAAGAAAAAGCTATGAATTGGTTCTCATCACACATAATGGTTCGGCATCAAAGTTTAGAATAGTCACCGAGTGGACAGATTCAAGTGGCAATCAACATACCAAAACACAAATGGGTGATTTTTCATAAATCTGATAGTGTTGGTTTTGTTTCGGATTACAAATCGTATTTGATAATTGAGAGGAGGGGCATCAATGAATCACAATGATCGAGAACACTTCTGGCAAACATTATGTTCTTTGCCAGGAAATGATATTGTGGCAGAACGAGAACAGCTTTTCAAAGCAATTAAGTATCCGAAGCTGCTTTTCCGGTATCGACCTGTCAGCACAAAGAGCTTGGATGCCCTCAGAACGAATAAGCTCTATTTTTCTTCTGCGAATTATTATGATGACCCTTTCGATACCTTTCTTCACATCGACATTGAGGCAATCCGGAAAGAGTATTTAAGTGCATTCCAGACTCCGGAAAGTACAGAAGCTGTTGTGGATGGTGTTAAGTCATTGCTTGGGAATATTCTCTCTGAGGAGCAAGCAGCGCAGTTTACGGTTGAGAATGTGACAAACGCGCTTTCTCACGGGCTTACCGAAAGCTTTCTGAATGCAGCGCTTTCACTCCGTGATGAAGTTAAAAAGGATACGTGGTCAGTTTGTTTCTCCGAAAATGGGTTTAATGAGGTTCTGTGGCTGAAATATGCAGATCAGCACAGAGGTTTTGTGCAAATCTACGATCTTGAAAATGAAGACAACTTTTTATGCGGTAAACAAGAAAAATGCGCAAATTGCGGAATCAAGAACTACGGAACGCCGCTATATCCGATTTATTATTCGGACACGCCTTATGATGCAACGAAATTTGCAAAATTCGTTATGCTCCGCAAAATAGCAGAGACAGCAAAAACTCAGATTCCTCAAGAGCTATATGTAGAGATGGGAAATGTGCTATGGGAACAAGAAAGAACGACTCTGATCAAAAAAGAGTGCCATAAATATGATGAAGAATGGCGAATGATTACCGGCTGCATTATGAAACCGCCGATTATGATGGAATGGATCCCCAATGGCATAATTCTTGGTCTGCGAATGGGCGTAGCAGAGGAAAATCTTGTTGTAAGCATGGCAAAAGAAGCCGGAATCAAAAATATTTATAAATCCTACATAAATGCGCAAAACAAGCTGGATGCTTATCCTTTGAAATTGTAATCTTTCCAGCGGGTAAGTGAGTAGTTGAAATGAGGTGAAAGCAATGAGGAGAGAAGAATACGCTTGTCCTAATGGGTGTTCTCTTCCACCCAGAAAAAAGCAACTTAGGGAATATCGCAACGGTACATATGGGTTTGACTTTTATGATTTTACATTCTGTCCTTGTTGCGGCAGTTTAATGCCATATTCGCTAAAGAAGCTCAAAGGATTTTTTGAGGTATACAATATCCACGCAGCGTTGTCGGATGCGGTGCAACTCAAGTTACAGTGCTATGAAAGTGCATAAAACTACAATATATAGCGCAAAATGGCAAGAAAACGCCCTGCATTTGGTATTGAAATCAAATACGGGGCTGTTGCGATATACTCCTTTTCATACTGCCTGCCGCGGTGAGTCGTTTGCACAGAAACGGGAGTTCCGCTTTGGTCCCACCGGCGGGCCGAATCTTGTCACGCCCCAGTCCACAATCGACACATGGATGGACGAGGTGCGCGCACTGCTGTAAAATCTATCTTGTACAAATGAAAAGCAACATTCAATGTGATTTTGAATGTGACTTTTTGTTGTATTTGAGAACCCTGCCTTTTAACTTAACCGTGTAGAAATAGATGAAGTTAGAATCGGAATATCCATTGCTTTGACCTGGGTAAGCAGAGATTCCCAATCGGAAGAACGAAAAGGCGCGGCGGAGATGCAGATGCTATCCTTCAAGGAAATGCGTGCTTTGTATAGGCTCTCCGGCGCGGACAAATCTGTGCGGGGAGCGGCGGAACGGCTTACTAAAATCATGAGGGAATGTCCCGACAGGACGGCGCAGAGGATGCGCTTTTTGGACAGAACGGCAAGCGGGCCGTCAGCGGCAGGTTGATGTAGAGATGTGCAGCGAATGGAGCTGTCGCTGCAAAACGTGACGGTTTGCTTGCACAGAGCATCCGCGCCGAAGCAGCGGCGGAGTCTCCACCTTATGGTATGACGATGAAAAAGGCGGTAGCAAAATACAAAATAAGCCCGCAGATCATACAACAAAAACACATGCAGAAGCAGCAGGCAGACGACACCAAAAACAACCGCATACTGTGGGCCGTACCCGGGCGAGGTACACAGCGCCGGAATTTCTGTGACATAGGAGACCAGCAGGAAAAAGGCAACGGCGGACACCGCAAAAGACACGCCCCGCGGGAAGGTAGCCCACTTGGACAGTGCGGCCATGCGCAGCAGCGGCCCGGTGGATACAAGGTATTCGTCGGCGGTCATTTCGATGGTGCAGGTTACGCCGTTGGCGCTGTGGGTAATTGTGGACTCGGACATAAAAATCAACTCCTGATAGAAAATTGGGTAGAGACGATAGGGGGTAAATATGGTTCGCCCGTGGCTGTGTTCAACAGCCGCAAAGTGTCCGGGCGGATATGGAATCCGCCCCTACGGCGGTAAAGCAACTGCTGCTCGTCGGTCAGAAACTCCGGCGCAGGAACGTTCAAATCCTGCTCACTCCGCCTGCTCCCCAAACGATTTCAGCAGCATGGCCCGGGCGCGGTGGATGCGGGTCTTGACGTTGGACTCGCTCGAATCGGTGATTTTGGCAATCTCGCGGATGGAATACCCCTTCACGCGCAAAACCAGTGTCTGGCGGTAAATCAGCGGCATTTCGTCCAGCAGGGCAATAGCCTTGTCCAGCTGCAAATTTGTCAGGGCCACTTCCTCCGGTTCCGCGTAGTTGTCCAGCGCGGCGGCCAGGCTTTCGTAATCGGGCTGGGCACCGCGGCGGCGCTCCCACTTGCGCAGGAAATCAATGCTCCGCTCCCGGGTCACCATATAAAGGTAGGATTTCAGAGCCCGCTCGTTATCAATGCGCAGCGTGTCGATTCCACGCAGCAGCTGCACAAACGTCTCATGCACCGCATCCTCGGCCAAGGTGGGATTTTTAATAATGCCCGCAGCCGTGTGCAGCATAAAGCGGTAATATTTGCGGTATATGTATTCAAATTTGTTTTTGTCGTCGTCGCTGTCCAGCGCGGCAAGATAGAAAACCAGCACGTAGGCTCCTCCTGAATATAAACTTCCGTGTTATAAGGTATCCGTCACAAGGCGGCGTTGGGTTACACAATTTGTCAAATTTATTACAGCACAGTGCCCTGGGCAATTTTGATAAGCTCATGCAGGCTGATGTTGCCCTCTACGGAGCAGGCGAGTTTGTTATGCTCCCACAGCAAATCATTCATTTGGCCTTCAAACATATCGCCCCAAATCGCGTCGTGGCCGTCAAAGGTAATCGAGTAATATTGGGAGTGTTCATCGTCCAGGAAGACATCCTGCCTACCCTGAATGGGTACAATCATTACGGTAAAGAACGCTCCGGTCTCCGTATTATCATACGAGGCATAGTAGTGCCCGACATCCTTCGGCTCACTGACCTCGGTCAGGGTGAAGCCGTCCGGTAGATAGGACAGCGTCACTGACTCCGGCATAACGCCCCACTCCTCGCTGACATAGCTGACCGCCACAAATTGGTCATGCCACGTCATCAGTGTTTGGATAACCGCGTCCCGCACGGCCTTGACGGGCAGCATTGTGCAGGAGAAAATCGCCATTGCCACGGCCAGCGCAATTAAAAGCCGCTTGGCCGCCCGCAAATGCCGCTTTCGGTCGGCCTTGCGCCGGGTATTGCGGACCAGCGCGTCCATTTTGCGTAGAAACGCATCCGACGGCTGCACATCCCCGGCGGCCTCCGGCCCCGACATCTGCGCCAGCGCGCGGTCCTGCGCCTCGGTCACGATCATAGCAATCAGGGCATCCGGGGAAATGCAAAGCTTGTCATCGTTCATGGTCTTCTCCTCCTGTCCAGCGGTGTTTCTATCTATAATCCGTAGTATATCGCAAAAAAGTTTCACTGACAATATAAACTGTGCCGCCAGCACTACGCCCGGGGGATTGCAAAGCACCCTGTATCGTGCTATACTACAATAGCAGTGATATAAGTCATACTTGTCATGAACGGACAAAAGGCTTGTAAAACCGGCAGGAAGGCCGGGATTGCGGGCCTTTTGTTTTTTGCGGCAAAATCAAAAGGCAAGAGGTATGGGATTTTATGGTTCTTGAAGCAATTGCAACCATCAATCAGGCGGTCAACAACTTTGTGTGGGGCATCCCGGCGATGGTGTGCATCATCGGCGTGGGGCTGCTGCTCAGTGTGCGGACGGGCTTTTTGCAGATCCGCAAATTCCCGTATGCGCTTAAAACCACACTGGGAAGAATTTTTAAGAAAAAAGAGGCCTCTGACGGTTCCATGACACCTTTTCAGGCAGTCTGTACTGCGTTGGCAGGTACAGTAGGTACTGGAAATATCGCCGGTGTTGCCGGAGCTATCGCCATCGGCGGACCGGGAGCTGTATTCTGGATGTGGGTTTCCGCGCTCCTTGGAATGTGCACGAAATTTACAGAGGTTACCCTGGCAGTACATTTTCGTGAGAGAAACAGACATGGGGATTATGTTGGCGGACCTATGTATTATATTAAGAATGGTCTGGGAAAGAATTGGAGGTTTCTTGCAGTTCTTTATTCTGCATTCGGTGTACTGACTGTATTTGGAACAGGTAATGCTACTCAGGTAAATACTATTACAACAGCAATTGATACAGCTCTTATTAATTTTAATGTGATCTCAGAGTCTTCTACAGGCAGATTGAATCTGATCCTTGGAATTGTGATCACGCTGCTGGTTGGTATGGTACTGTTGGGCGGTATCAAGCGAATCGGAAGTGTTTCCGAGAAGCTGGTGCCCTTTATGGCATTGTTTTATATTGTACTTGCATTGGGCGTTGTGATCTTAAATATCGGAAGAGTTCCGGCAGTTTTCCATGATATTGTTTATGGAGCCTTTAATCCGTCAGCAGTGACAGGCGGTGTGATCGGAAGCTTTTTCCTCAGTATGAAAAAGGGTGTTTCCAGAGGT
>ERZ780228.910-NODE-910-length-22374-cov-3.850531_pt1 | contig 22374 bp, 20 predicted proteins | sample MGYA00511015_ERZ780228 | MGnify/ENA primary metagenome ERZ780228 (study PRJEB29588, sample SAMEA2161897) | human gut metagenome | biome: human gut; feature: human-associated habitat; material: faeces | place: Denmark | collected 2008/2010 ...
TCGGCAGCTCCCGTTTTTGTGAATTCCGAGAACCGGCACCGCATCGCGCGCAGCCGCTCACCCTAAAGGCAAAGCACTTTGCGCGGCGCTGACGTTTGAACGTTGAGATGATGTTCAGGCGTTTCGCCTGAGGTTGCTGGATAGGTGTTTATAGATGGCGGCGGGTCATCATGAAGCGCCTCAAGGCTCGCGGCTTGACGCTTCCCCTGAGGCTTGCCGACCGGATTCGAATCCGCAGGTGCGCCGGAGGAAGACTTCAATATTCCGCGCGCTGGGGTTCTTCACGAACAAGCGCCGCTTCGCGTGCGTCTTTGGACTATCCTACCTGAGTGCCCTTGAGGAAAATATCTCAGTAATGACGGTAAAAAACCTTAGATGTTCTGCGCGAATACGGACAAAGGCCAAAGAATTCTGTGCAAAAGCGCCCTTTTGAACCGCATTCGCCCCGCAGAGGTTTGCGTTGAGTAGGATGATTTCCAATCAGCGTGCGTCTGCCCAACATCTTAAGCGACAAAAACACTTCTATAAGAAATTGTTTTTCATGTTTTACACGTTTATCCGTCTCCGGCAGACTTACCACTGCAAAAAACCGGCAGACTGAAGACTGAAAGAAGCCGCCGCACCTCAAAGAAAACAGCAGGAGTTCATTGCATCATGCGCTATCACAGCACCCGCAGCCTCGATCAGCAGCTCACCAGCCGCGAGGCCGTTCTTCAGGGTCTGGCCGCCGACGGCGGTCTTTTTGTGACCGACGAGCTGCCCGAGCTTCACATCGACCCGGCTTCGCTCGCCGGCGGATATGCCGGCGCTGCCCGCCGTGTGCTCGGTACGCTGCTCCCTGACTTCAGCGCCGAAGAAATCGCCGGCGCGGTGGAGGCGGCTTACGGAAATACCTTTGCCGATCCCGCGGTCACTCCGGTGACGAAAATCGGCAGCATGCACCTCCTTGAGCTCTATCACGGTCCCACGGCCGCCTTCAAGGACGTAGCGCTCCAGATGCTCCCTCAGCTCATGAGCCGCGCTTTAGCCGGCACCGGCCGCCGGCTCGTGATTGCCACGGCAACGAGCGGCGACACCGGGAAAGCCGCGCTTGAAGGGTTCGCTAACGTTCCGGGCATCGGTATTGCAGTCTTTTACCCTGACGGGGGCGTGAGCGCCATTCAGCGCCTGCAGATGGCAACGCAAAAAGGCGTCAACGTGGAAGTTGCAGCGCTCCGCGGGAATTTCGACGATGCTCAGAGCGCGGTGAAGGCGCTCTTCGCTTCGCCGCTCAAAGCCGAGCTCGCCGCGCGAAATATTACGCTCACGAGCGCCAATTCCATCAATATCGGCCGTCTTGCGCCGCAGGTGGTTTATTACTTTGACGCCTACCGCCAGCTCGCAGAAGCCGGCGTTATCCGTCAGGGCGAACGCATCGACTTCTGCGTCCCGACCGGCAATTACGGCGACGTGCTTGCCGGCTGGTTTGCCAAGACGCTGGGGCTGCCCGTTCGCCGCCTCATCGTTGCGAGCAACGCCAACCATGTCCTGAGCGACTTCCTCGAAACGGGCGTCTACGACCGCCGCCGAGATCTCGTGCGGACGTCTTCGCCGTCGATGGATATTCTGGTCTCGAGCAACCTCGAACGTGCGCTCTACTATCTCGACGACATGAATCCCGTGCGCACGGCCGCACGCATGGCCGCTTTGAAAGCGGACGGCATCTACCGGATCGAACCCGAACTGCTCGATAAATTCCGCGCCGTCTACGGCTGCGGCTGGCTTGACGATGCCGAAACGTCCGATGCTGTGCGCGAAGCCTGGGAAACCACCGGGCGGCTCATCGACCCGCACACGGCTGTTGCCTGGAAGATTGCGCAGAAGCAGGCGTCTCCGGAAGTGCCGATGGTGGTGCTCTCTACTGCCTCGCCCTTCAAATTCTGCCGCGACGTCTTCAATGCCCTTTACGGTCCCCTGAAGTTAAAGAGCACGACGCCGGAAGCCGCAGCATTCGAATATATGGATGCGCTTGCTGACTCCACGGGTGTTGAACCCCCGCAGTGCCTCTCAGCACTTCGCACGCAGTCCGTGCGCTTCAACGCGGTCTATGACGTTGATCAGGCGCCTGAACGCGTGCTTGCCGCAGCCGCCAAGCTCTGACGCTGTGCAAATCATAGGCAGCGGCCGAGCGGCATGGAGCCCTTTTGCCGCTGCTTCGTCTCTATTCTTTTCATCGCGAGCAGTCTCATGCAGATCACCGTACGTGCTCCGGCCTCCACTTCGAATCTCGGCCCGGGTTTTGACATCTTCGGCCTGGCACTTTCGCTCTACTCCGTTTTCACTTTTGAGCGTTCTGAAGCGCTCCAGATTTCCGGCTGTCCGGAAGCTTTTCAAAATGAAGACAATCTGGTGCTTCAAGGCTTTCGAGAAGTCTTCCGTGAAGCCGGGCAGACGCCCTTTCCCGTGAAGCTTCACATTGACGCAGAGGTTCCCGTTGCCCGCGGCCTGGGCAGTTCAAGCACCTGCATCGCCGCCGGCGCTGCCGCCGCCAATGCTTTCCTCGGCAGTCCCTTTGCGAAGGACGAGCTCTTCCAAATTTGCGCTCGCTTTGAGGGTCACCCTGACAACGCGGCCCCTGTGACATTCGGCGGCTTCACCGCGTCTTTTGCCTCGGATGAACGTTTTCACGCGCTACGTATGCCGCTTGACCAAAATTGGAAGTTTGCCGTCATCATCCCTGACTATGAAGTGCGCACGGCTGACGCCCGACGTGCAATGCCTAAAGAGATTGCCGTTAAAGACAGCGTCTTTACAACCTCTCATGCCATTGCCATGATTGAAGCGCTCCGCTCCGGCAGCGAAGAACTCTTGGCCGAAGCCTGTCAGGACGTACTTCATGAACCCTGCCGGCGCAAACTCATCAAAGACTATGATTCGGTGCGGGCCTCTGCCAAGGCAGCCGGAGCACCAGCTTTTTTTATCAGCGGATCAGGCTCAACGATGATTGCGCTCACGAAGTCTGAGACCGTTGCCAAGCGTTTTATCGAACTCGTTCGTGCTCGTCATCCGAATTTTGCGGGTCACGTGCTCCATGCCGCTGCTGACGGCGTGCGCGTTGAAACGAAATAATGGCTGCAGCAGCCCCGTGATCAGGCGAATTGACGAACATGTTTTTTGCAATTCGCCGAAATCAAATCGAACATCGCAAAACTCGAGCTCTGCGGCGTTCGAGTTTCTGCATTATTTGAATTTGAACACTGAACTAAAAATCTTCCAGCGCCAGTTTTCTTTCACTCTCATTCAGGTATGAAAGACGGTATCTTGCAGGCATTTCTAATATCTTCTACAAGCCTCAATAACTGTCGCACTAGTCTTTTTTTCCGCGTACGGTGACATTCCCGCTCGAATAGTGTAAACCCCAAGTTGCATATACCCAACGTTTATCGAAATCGACAACGAATGTAAACTATTGCACTTCAGTCATTTCTGGACGCATGGGGTAATCCCCCCCCCCGTTTTCAGATTCCTCATAGACTCAAACGCAGTTGCGCGCCCCTGCGCAACCCAATGATTTCAAGGAGTCTTGATGAATCAGAAAAAATTATTGGCCGCATCTGTGGCGGCCGCTTGCTTGGCAATGACGACCTGTGCCCTCGCTGCCGATTACTCCAATCGAACAGAAACTGTTGCCGGCACAGCGCTTGCTGGTCACTTACACAGCACAACAGATGCCATTATTTCAACCAACGACACCTTCGAGAACAACAAACTTACCTTTAACGCGACTAACGGCCAGACGACAGCGGCCGGCATCGCCGCATTCCATACCTCCGTCACGGTAACGGACGGAACCTTTACCTCGAATGAAGTCTCGGATTCCGACGGCTCTATTAACGGCGTCTACGGCACTGCCGTCGGTGTAACCGGTGCTGACGGCTCTTCCGCACTGACGATCACCAACTCGACTTTCACAAGCAACAAAGGCACGAGCTACAACCAGACAGAAGGCGGCGCCGTTTATCAATCGATCGGCACTGCCACTATTAAGGGTTCAACGTTCGACCAGAATGTTGCAGAGACTGCAAAAGAACCTACGAAAAATAACGCCTCTGCTATGGGCGGAGCGGTTTCGTTGTGGGGAACAACGACAGTCATTGAAGACTCAACTTTCACAAACAACTCGACGGCCTCTCATGCAGAAAAAGGCTCCAGCCTTGGCGGCGCACTCTACCTCCGCAGCGGAGTTTGGGGCGGTGCAGAGAATCTCTCAGCCTCCATCAAGAATTCGACCTTTGACGGCAATTTGGTGAAGGGATCCGGCGCTCTGGGCGGAGCCCTCTACGCCAAGAGCGACTACGATTCTGAAAAAGACAAACACTACATTCTGAATCTCGACCTCGACAACGTCACCTTCAAAAACAACATCTCAGAGAGTTGGGGCGGCGCGATGTTCGTTCAGGGTGAAGGTTCGCTCACAATGAAGGACGTCACCTTTGAAGGCAATCAAGGCGTCTACGGAAGTGCTCTGGCGGTATATGGAAACAAACCGTATGAATCCTCACTCGAGAAAGTTAACACCGTCGAAGTGACTGCCACCAATGTCCACTACCTGAACAACGTCAGCAAGGGCAAGGAGGCCGGCGCAGCGCTTTATCTCTACACGAAGACCCGATATAACCAAACGGGCGGCTCCTTCGTCGGCAATAAAACGACGGGATCGAGCAACCTTCTCGGTGCTGTGTTTGTGAAGGGGGCCGACGCGGTCTTCACGGATGTGCTGTTCCAAAACAACACGGTTGAGTCATCCGATGGCATCGCCGCTGGCGGCGCCGTCTACGTCGATATCGTTAAAAATGGCGACGCCGGCGTAGTCGGAGGCAGCGTCAAGTTCGTTGCCACGAAGGACATGACCTATTCGGGCAACAATGTCACCGGCAAAGATGATCCAGCTGACACATACGGCTACATGACAGCTACGGCCGGCGGCTTCTTGCTTCTGGACCGCGGCACCAGCGCAGAATTTGCAGTGGATGACGGCGCCACACTCACTATCGGCGAAGAAGGTTCGACGGGCAACATGGACTCCATTGCGAGCGCTTATCCCGAATCAGTCGATCAGTCAGTGGCTTCGATTAAGAAGACTGGCAGCGGTACGCTTGTCATCAATAGCGACATGAACCTTTACTACGGCACAGTTGACGTCCAAGCCGGCCGTATGGAAGTGAACACGACTTGGTCTCTGCGTGAAGCCGCCACCATCTCCGGCGGTACGCTCGCTCTTAAAGACTTCAATTTCGATAAGATGCCCGATCCGCTCTCAACGGTCGGCAGCATTACCGTTAAGAGCGGCGGCACACTTGAAACCGCTTCTGCTCAGCTCTTAAGAACGGACTTGGCGATGGCTCCGTGACGGACGCCGGCGACGCACTGAAGGCTGACAAAGTTACGGTTGAAGAAGGCGGTACGATTGCTCTCAATGACGCCGTCTACAATCTTGACTATGCAAGCTCACTGGGCAACAAGTACACCAATGCCAAGTATGTTCTGCTGGGGCAGCTTTCCGACGCTTCGAAAGATGATCTCGCTCAGCAAGATAAGGTGACATTGGATGACGTCGCCATGGTCGGCGAAAACATCGTTCTGAACGAAGTCAAGATCACCTCAGAAGATAAGAATGTTCAAATTGGCGGCACACAGTCGAATGACTACGCTTATCGCGAAGAAAGTCTCGCTGTTGCTTCGTTCGATCTTGGCACGGCCAATAAAGTGCTGATCGACGGCGGCAAAACGCTTACCCTCACGGGTGAAGGCACCGGCTCAGAGCTTCTGAAGACCTCCGGCACCGATGAAGTTGGTGTTACCGTCAGAGCGGATTCCACGCTGCTTCTTGGCGGCACTGACTATGCCAAGGGCGGCACGCTCACTGGCACGGTTACCGTTGAGAGCAACGGCACGCTCACCGCCACGGGGGGGGGGGTGAAACCTTCACGGTTGATGCCATTGACGGCGAAGGTACGGTTCTCGTCGGTGAAGATAAGACTGCCGGCAAGCTCACAATCACGCAGCTCGCCGAAAACTTCACGGGTACGATCTTCGTTGATCCGGCTTGGAAGGATGATAAAACGCTCAACGTGATCGGCAATGCCTCGCACCTCGAGATCTCCAAAGTCGATACCGCCATCACGGGTACTTTGGCTGCAGGCCGCAACTCCCTCATCACTCTGGGAGCCGATGCTGCTGAAGCTTCATCCGCCTTTGAAGCCATTGCCTCCGTTCAAGGCTTGTCATGGGGTGAAAAGAACGTCACTGCCGCGCTCTATCTTGGCGCTCCGATTGAAGTTGCGGGCAAGATTGTCGTCGACGGCAGCCTTACTGACGCAACCTCTGTTGCTTCAACCTATCCGGATGTTGCAACGATCTACGTCGCCAATCAGGGCATTCTGATCGTCAGTCAGTCGCAGGGGTCTTCTGACACGTCAATGATTGCCGGCACGCTCAGCGTGGCTGACGGCAGCTATATCGGCGTCACCAATGCAACTGAAGGCACCTTCAAACTCGCAGACACGATTACCGGCACGACTAAAGTCGTTACGGACAATCCGTTCATTGAAGGCGAAATCAGTACTGCTGACGGCACGCTCACCAATACACTGAACGCCGACTCCGGCCTCTCAGCACTCGCCTCGCTCGGCATCCAGTCCATGGCTCGCCGCGCTGACTTCACGCTCTCCGAAACGATTGCCGACCGCACAGCGATTGATCAGCAGCTCCATGCGGGCGTCAATCTCTGGGCCGACGTTTCCGGCGAACGCTACGAAGCCGACGGCCTCGCTCACGGCGCTGAATTCAAGGCTGACATGGGCTATGCGGCCTTCGGCGGCGACATTGCCCTCGGTCAAGACTACACCGTTGGCGCTGCCTTCCAGTACGGCAAAGGTACGCTGAGAAGTGCCGTCTCCTCGATTCGCAACGAAATTGACAGCTACGGCTTCGCACTCTACGGCGCGAAGGACTTCGGAGCTGCCAAGGTTGTCGCGGAAGCCTCGTATCTGTGGACTGAAAACGACATCACCGCTTCGCAGACAGCACTCAACCAGAGCGTTGATGCGAACGTGTGGTCTGTCGGCATCCGCGGTCAGCATGCCTTCAAGGCGGGGGCCTTCACCTTCACGCCAAGCGTGGGTGTTCGCTACTCTCATCTTGAAACAGATGCTATGACCATCGGTGCCGTCAATGTTGAGAAGCAGAAGCAGGATCTCATCCAAGTCCCGCTTGCCCTTCGTGTGACGGCTGGTGAAACGAATGCTGCAGGATGGCAACTTGCGCCGTTCTTCAAGGTCGCCTACGTCCCGACCTTCGGAGACAAGGAAATTGAAGTCCTCTCGCATGAAACCGATGTGATCGACACCAATCCGGTGCAGAGCGCATTCGGCCTGCGCGCGCAGAACGGCAATCTCCTGCTGAATGCTGACTTTACCGTGGGCGGCGGCAAGGATGGAACATCCTCTGTCGGCGGCAAGATCGGCGTGAAGTACGCATTCTGATTGCCAAAGCGCTTCTGCCCTTCTTGTCCTGTTAACGGTATGTAAGGGCTTTGTCTGAAACGCTAAGCCCCCCGATGTTCAAATGAGCTTCGGGGGGCTTTATTCATTTGCGAAGAAAACATAGCGTCACCCTTCAATCTGACCAAGGAAGCTTAGCCGCAGACTTCAATTTCCCCGTTTCTCTCCTGATCCGTCGATTGATCTAGGTCATGTTGATTAGAAAAGCGCACAACGACGATGAACTCATGTCAGGCGGCCTTGAGGACCGCCTAACGACCTGGAGATTCAGTCATGAGAAACTTTCGTCTTACCGCTGCTGCGGCTTTTTTAACCGCGCTCATTGCCGGTCCATCCTGGGGTTACACGCCGGGGACCTATGAAGCATCGGCTCAGGGCATGAAGGGACCGGTGAAAGTTGCGGTCACTTTTTCAAAGGATGCGGTGACTTCAGTCAAGGTTATCGAAGAGAAGGAAACGGCAGGCATCGGGACGACTGCGGCGGCCGAACTTCCTCGGCAAATCGTTGAAGCCCAGAGCACAAAGATCGACGGACTGAGCGGAGCGACGGTAACCAGCAAAGCCATCTTCGCGGCCGTTGAAGACTCCATTCGTCAAGCCAAAGGCGATCCGAATCAGCCAGCCCGAAGCACTGCGCCGAAACATGCCGGAAAAACGATTGAAGCAGCTGAAGACGTTGTCATCATCGGATCGGGTTTTTCAGGACTTGCCGCGGCCGTCAACGCTGCTGAGCACGGTGCCCGCGTGACAGTCCTTGAGAAGATGAGCGTTACCGGCGGCGCATCGGCCATCTGCGGCGGGCAGTGGGCCATCATGGGCACGAAGCTCCAGAAGGAAAAAGGCGTCCCCTACGATCCTCCGCAAGCTCTGGTCTACGATCTGATCGGCAATGGCCACCTGAAGAACGACCTGACAACGCTCACGATGTTCGCGGAAAATTCTCCTCGTGCTGCCGATTGGGCGATCAACCGCTTCAAACCGGAATTCATTGACCAAAAACTGCAGTACCGCGCCGAATTTCAATTCGACCGCTCGCTCTACCTCAAGGGCGGCTGCGGCCCGGCCTACCGGAAGGTGGAAAAGGCCGTGCGGGATCTCGGCATCAAGATCCACACCGACACCAAGGCTGAACGACTGATTGTTAAAGACGGCCGGATCGTGGGTGTTGAAGCGCACAAGAAGGACGGAACGAAATACATCTTCTCGAGCAAAGCGGTCCTCCTCGCCACCGGCGGTTACGGCGCGAATAAGGCGATGCTCATCGAACCGCTTAAAAGCGCGCTCTACTACGGACCGGCCTCAGCAACCGGCGACGGACATCGTATGGCCCAAGCCGTCGGCGCCAAGCTTGAACTCATGGAATTCGGCAAGCGCTATCCCAACGGCGTTGAAGCGGCTCCCGGCGTAGCAAAGTCGATTATTCAAGGCAACTACCGTGCGTGGCTCCAATCGGGCATTCTCGTCAACAACGAAGGACGCCGCCTCATTAATGAAAAGGCCTCTAATCACGATATTCTTACTGTGCTCGAGAAGCAAAAGGGCGGAATGCTCTACCTCGTGATGGATCAGGCTACATGGAATGGCTTCCGTGACGGCGTTCACACGCTGGGCATTACGGACGAAGATCTTGAAAAATGGCTCGCCGAAAACGGCCGCAAAGCTCCGATCTTCGCTCATGGCGCAACCCTCGCTGAAGCCGCCGCAGCAGCCGGCATTGACGGCCGCACGCTTGAGAAGACCGTTGCCCGCTACAACGAACTCGTTAAGCTTGGCAAAGATGAGGACTTTGGCCGTCCTGCGGCATTTATGAAGGCCGCAATCTCGTCAGAAGGTCCGTATTACATCGTTGAACAAAAACCGCGCTTTGCCACTACGATGGGAAGCGTTATCGTCGACGAGAATCTTCAGGTTCTTAACCAACAGGGCAAACCGATTCCGGGTCTTTATGCCGCCGGTGAAATTGTGAATGCTGTGCACGGCGATGACTCCTCACCCGGCATGAACGTGGCGTGGGGCTTCACCTCCGGCAAGGTCGCGAGTGAATCCATTCTCAAAGCGCTCGGGCGATTAGAGAAGTAGCCTTCACACAGCGTCTATCATCTCCGCATCGGCATCGGCTGCTCTCCCCCTCACCTTTGTCGGTGCGGAATTCCCCATTTCCTCATAATGGCCTTTCATATATCCAGCTGGAGAATAAGATCCGCGGCCGCAGCAGCGGCTTTGCTCTGCGCGTTCCCCGGATTTTCTGTCTGCGGGGCGGAAGACCTCCGTCCCGTACTGCGTTTTGGGATGATGGCCTTTTTGCAGGAAGGCACTCCGTCGGGATTCACGACCTATGTGAATGCCGACGACTACGTGCTGCGCAAACTTCCGCAGATTCTCTCGCAAAGTCTCCCGGAATACCGCGTGGATGTGAAGGTCTACCGTACGGCCGCCCTCATCAAGGCAGCCCGCAGCGGCAAAGTAGATGTGATTTTCGGCAGCAGCGGGTGCTATGCATCGCTGCTGCCTGACGGCATCTATCCGCTCGCCACGCTCGTCACCAATTTCGCCCCGGATCCCAACCAAGCGGTTGCCGGCGCAGTCGTTGTGAGCAGCCGACGCACTGATCTCAACAGTCTTAAGGACCTGAAACATCTCTCGGCGATGTCGGGTCTCGAATCGATGTTCTTCAACTGGCAGATGCCGGCTTCTGCGCTCCTTGACAGAGGCTTGGATCCGTACCGCTTCTTCAGTTCCCTCAGACAGGTGGATCAGCCCGTGCCGAAAATTCTGCAGGCACTTGAAGACGGAACCATTGACGTTGGACTGATGCGGGCCTGCGTTTTGGAAGGACTTCCAATAGAGAGGAGAAAACACTTCAAGGTAATCGAGCCGGCAGAAGACTCTCCGCTCGCCTGCGCGCACACCTCGAGGCTCTTTCCTAACTGGACGGTTGGCGCTATGAGTCAGGTGCCGTCCGACGTTGCAAAGCGAATCTCTCTGGCACTGCTCACCGCGCCGCCCCAAACAGAAGCGGGCATTGCATGGAGCACCGCCAACAGCTTCAAAAGCATCGATCAGCTCTACCGAGAGCTCAAATGGGGACGCTATGAATACCTGCGGCATTGGACTTTTACGCGAGTCTGGGAGGCCGTCTGGCCGTTCGCATTGGCTGCTCTAGTTGCTTTCCTCGCCTTAATGCTGCACCTTCGTCGGGTCAATGCCCTCGTTGAGCGCCGAACCCGAGAACTTAACGACGAAGCTGCCCGACGCATGGCTCTGGAAGAGAGCAACACTGCGCTTCTCCAAAAGTTCCACCGCTACGAGCAAATGAGCACGATGGGCATGCTTTCAAACATGGTTGCGCACGAAATCCGTCAGCCGCTTTCAGCACTGCGCTATGCGCTGCGTACGATCGAGATGGCTGCCGCCCGCGACGAAGAGGACTCTGCCGTCATTGAGAAGTCCTGTGCCAAAGCCCGAAGACAAACAGAGCGAATCAACGACATTGTCGAGCACGTCTGCTCCTATGCCCGAACGGACCGACGAAACCTCCCGATTAATCTTTCCGCGCTGATCCGGGAAACAGTGGCTGAAGCCGCCCAGATGAAACTCATTCATCATGCAGTGACGCTTGTCCTGCCGGACAATGTCTTCATTACTGGCAATCCCCTTGAACTCCAGCTGGTTGTGCTTAATCTCCTCAAGAACTCCTCAGAAGCTGCAGCCGGACGGGACCCGCAGTCCAAGATTGCACTGACCTGCGGCGATGATCACGTCGAGCTGATCGTTTCAGACGAAACAGAACAACTCGATGCTCAAGCGCTTGAGCGCATTGCCTCCTGCGGACCGTCACAGAAACGAGACGGTTTGGGTCTTGGCCTCAGCATCGTGCGGAGCATCATCAGCGCACACGGTGGCAGCATTCATTTCAGTGCACGAGCCGACAAAGGCCTCGAAATACACATCATTCTTCCTCTCCCCGGAGGCTCCTCGTGACACGAACACTCAAGGATATTCAGCAGCACACGCTCGTGCGCATCGTTGATGACAACGAAGATCTTCGTGAAACTTGTGAAATGATGCTCACCTACGCCGGCTGGCAGGTTCGCACTTATGCTGGTGCATGGTCTTTCCTTATGGATGACGCACCATCTGTGCCGGGCTGCCTTATTCTCGACATCAGCATGCCGGACATGACCGGCACAGAGCTGCAGATGGAAATGCGCCGCCGCCGGTACGCCCTGCCCATCATCATCCTTACAGGACATGCCAACGTTGATCTCGCCGTTACGACGCTGAAGGCGGGTGCAGCCGAATTTTTTGAAAAACCCGTTGACGAAGACCGCCTGATGAAGGCGATCGCCAAACTGTGCAGAGAAAGTCTCGCCAAAAGCTGCGGCGAACTTACCGGCCGGGATCTTGAAAAAGCATTTGACCTCCTTACTGAGCGAGAACGCGAAATACTGGAACTCATGATCCAAGACGTATCTTCTCAGCAGATTGCCGAACGTTTGGGTTTGAGCGACCGTACCATCTATGCGCACCGTAACGCCATTTACCGAAAGCTCGGAACAAAAAATCTTTCGAATATTTCGCTTGAAGATCTCGTTAGTTCGTCATGCTCTCTGCCAAGGTGATGCACAGGGGTTCATCAGCAAACGCCAGCCTTCTGCCGATGCAGAATCGCACCTTTGGCATCCAGTTTGAGAGAGAATGTCATAATTTTTGTGTGAATGACATATTCACTGAACAGCACAGAGAAGGAATCCTCAATAGAACGCCACGTAAAAGACAGTTTCAATTCTTGGTTGATCTTGACGATTTGGTCGAAAATTTTTGACCTAGCATTTCTTTTTCGCTTCATTTTAAAAAGAATTGTAAGATTTAAGCTATCTTGTAGCCTTTTTCAACAAAGAATTCATCTCCTTCCACCCGAATCCGAATTTCTTGCCATTAGCGCTTGTAAATATTCTTTGCGCCATACCATAAGCACGCAAACGGCTCGGCAAACCACCCCAAAGAACGAAGCATTTTTTTGAGCGGATAAAGCATCCTTTCCTTATGAAGTTCGTATCGTTCTGCTGCCGTTCCCTTGTTTTTGCTGTGCACTACAAGATCAGAATCTAGAGAGGCCTTGTACCAATCCTCGAAGAAACTGTTGGTGATCAGTCCGGGCCAATCGCCGTGCAGGTTGGCACCGCGCAGAGCGTCCCTGTGCTTGTATGAAAACAAGCCGATCTGACAGGGATTGACGAAGATAAAGTTGTTCATCAGGAGCTTTTTGGAAACGGTCAGGATCTCCTTATTGAAAGAAGTCCAATCGTCAAATCGCAGACCGGGAAATTTCGATTTCGCCGCGTAATAAAAAATGGCCTGCTCCGGCGCCCAGCGCCATTGACAGAGCGGATACGGCACTCGGTTGGGATAGCGCGGCAGCCAATTCCCCAATTCCTTTTCCGTCAGCAGAGGACAAGAACCGAAAAACCGCCGCATGTCGTCTTTACGCCCAAAGGCGAACATGTCCGACGGATGGAAAGGTACGGGAAGGGCCGTCGGCTGATCGGAATACACGCGGGAATACAAACTCGGAACGATGATTCGGTGGCGGAAAAGCAAGGCGTCGGACTGGCGTTTGGGATACCGATTCCAAAATGAGAGCAAGGTGGAGTTTTCGAGCGTGAAGTCCGTTCGCACCTTGGCGACGAACGGACGCGAAGCCGCATTGAGGCCCGCCATCGTGGTCACTAATTGGCGGTTCAAGTTATTCCACTGCGCCACTTCCCGGTAATAGCTGCAGACCACCGCCCCCGGATCCTTGCAGTAGATCATCTTGTCCGTTATGCGGCGAAAGCACGGATCGTATTTGCCCCGCCACGTAGAAAGTACCAACTCAGCTTCCGGAAAATTTCGCCGCAGCGCCTGCAAAAAGGTATACGTCTCGGGCTGAATCTGTCCTTGAACAACAAAGGAAATGTTCCTCGCGGACAAATTTTCTGCATCATTGGTCACCACTTTGGGGGGCGCGACAGGTTTAGAAATGGTTCTGTTCTTGGACTTCATTGGTTAGCCCGCAAAGAAAAAAGAGCTCTCAGGTACTGACAACAAACCACAGGTAAAGCGAGTAGTTCTTCGGGAATCCGGCTTAAAGACGCGGGTTGGGTCAATCTGCGCCAATGTTTGGCTAATCGCAGTCTCGCTTCATTCAGCGGACGACGACGATACAGTTCCGCTTCTTCGAGAGCCGTTATCTCGTAATGCGGATCGCAGTATTTGCGGTATGCCTGTTCGTAGGTAAAACGGTTCCACAACTCGAAAAACTCCATGCCGATCAATTTCTCGTCAATGGAAGCCGGATATTTCGGCAACCTCAGACCGCTGTCACAGTATTCCGCCACGATGTAGTTGCTGACCGTGAATTTCTCAGCTTCGAGCACAATTGCCGGGTTGTTGTCACTGGCGTCCACCATCAAAGTGCGCCCGGTCGAGCGGCTGAAAAAAGAATAGGCGACGTACTGTTCCGGAGCCACGCGAAAAAGCGTCGTACCGAAAGGGGACTTGTGATCCTGACGCTCGAACCACCGAGTAAATTCAGGCTCGACAACTTCCGGAAGTTCGGAAAAAAGCGCTCGGACGTCCTGCGCCAACCCGAAAACAGCCCAATCCGACAAGTGAAAAGGCACTGCGTGGCCTCGATAGGCCGTACGAGAAAACAAAGCGGGCACCAACACCTTGTGCGCAAACAACGGCATTGGGCCGCGCTCCGGGAAACGCTCGAACGAATCCAAAAAAGCGAGCGAATCGAGCACCATGTCGCTGCGCATCTTCAAGACATAGGGTCGCGTGACTGCGGCCACTCCCTTCTTGGTAGAGCGAATCAGGCGGTTCAAGTTGTTGGGTACCGACAGTCGGTCGTGTTGAATCGGAGCCGAGGGCTTCTCACTGCGCAAAACACGGATAGGACCCAAGCTGGAGACGTCTTCGTCTTCCCACGTAGAGAGGATGAGTTCGGCTTCAGGCAGCAGGCGGCGAACGCTCTCGACGCTTTCTGGTGTCTCGAAACGCACTGGGCCTTGGAGCACCACACTGACGTCACTCAATTTTACTGTCATGAGTCCGACACCAAATACTTGTCGTGTGGAGCACCAGGGAACTTCACCACCGTAAGCACCGCATCAGTGAGAGCGGTAAACGAAGTTTTATCCCCGGGTTCCGCTACCACCACGTCTCCTTCTTTCCATTCGCGCTCGAACATGCGTACTCGTCCGGAGATCACCACGGTATATTCCGTTGCGATTTTATGGAAATGGGCGGCCTCTGTTTCCCCTGCTCGGAATTTTTTCACAGCGACTTCAACGACTTGGGTACGGCACAGCGTGGGCGCGAAATCCCCCACGAACCACCCTTTGGTGAAATTGGAAAGCTGGGCGCTTATCACGGCAGATCCTCCCACGAACGCACCACGATCTTCTTGCCGTCCAAGATGGCTTGATTAATCACCGTACGCAGTTCATAGGCTTCGCCTTGAATCTTCCCGGCCAAAATGACGCGTTCGGTAAGATCCAAATAATCCTTCGTGGTCTTGAAGTACAGTCGGAACAAAGCGCTGCCCGGAAGCGCTCCGGATTCGATCAAGAGACCCGTGAGATCGAACTTGAACCCTGAAAGCGCGGCTTCATCCCCGAAAATAGCAAGGTCGGCCCCGTCGGGCATTGCGGGCAACGTGAAGTCGTAGCGATAACCGCGGCTAGAAGCCAAGAGCAGCGGCATGTCCGGTGAGAGCTTTGCGGCCTCCCACAGCACGTCACAAACGTCACCCATCATGTGACGAGCATGGCGCACCACATAAGGAGAATAGGGCGCGTCGTCTTCCGCTTTCACGATGATGACCGTCTTGTCGTCTGAGAAAAGAGCTGCACGGGCCACGACGGCCGCGAGCGCCTCATTCATGGCGTATTTTCCTAAAACAATAGTATTGGTGTTCATGCCGACGCCTCGATACTGTTGATCCTTCCCCGGATGTTGACATAGTTGGTGTCGGCCACAGTGCCGATGACTAGTACGTTGGCACCGCTCGCGCGGGCCGCTTTGATGCCGTTCTCGTTGTCTTCGAGAATCAGGCATTCTTTCGGAGTGAGATTGAAAGCTGCGATGGCCTTTTGGTACATCTCAGGATCGGGTTTGCCTTTTTTCACGTCCTGATTGGAAATGATTCGGTCGATGTAAGGCAACAACGCCGATTTTTTCATCATCATTTCGATAGAAGCACGTATCGAATTCGAGCACACGGCGATTTTGTAGCCCTCTGCGTGCAGGCGTGAAAGGGCATACTCCACGTTAAAGACCGGATGGCAGTGCGTTGTGATGATGTCGGTGGTGTAGCGCTGCTTCAAGTCGTTTAAAAACTTGTGCAATTCCGGCGGCAAACCCTTCTTTTCCGTGAGCATCTTGAGCTTGGTGCGGGTGGGCAAACCGTCGTACTGCGAGAGGTGTTCACTGCGCGAAATCGGCAGTCCAAACACGTCCAACGCCCGATTGAGGGCTTCGTAATGCCAATCCTTGGCTTCGACCAACACTCCGTCCATGTCAAAAAGGACGGCCTTGATTTTTACCGGCATGTCTTTTCCTTTGTTTCTTTCGTCCTGACGCTCTCCGCGTTACTTCTGCTCGAAGAACCTGCGGGCCGCAAAGGGATGATCGGTACATAAAATGAGTTCAGCTGACGTACAGAAAACGTCCGGCTCTTTGAGCAGTTCCTTCACCCAATCCCACACCTGTCCGTACGGGCGAGCGTGCAGATCGGGAGACACGAGGGCGACTCGGCGGTGATGTGCGAGCAATGTGCGAATATCCTCCAACCCGTACCACTGCTTGTGAAAGGCGTCGAGCCAAATGCCCGAGTGAGCGGGAAAATTTCCGCTTCCGGTACAGCCCAGCGTCTCGTACTCGCTCAAACGTTCGAGGAAGGGAAAGTCCGCTTTTTCGTACTCCAACGTGTCAGGGACGGACATGTCGAAGGCGTACGGTCGACAGTAGGCAAGACGAGTGTGGCGACGCAGCTCTTCCAAGGAAGCAGCCAAGCCGTCGGCCTTGATGTTGACCAAGACCGTCTGCCCTGGTTCCAAGAAATTGAAGAAGTCCTGCGCCGATAAGGCGTCGGCGGGAGGCGGATTGTGGCTGACGACCACCTTGCCGCAAATGTCGCGGAAATCGGTTTCGATCCCGAAGTGATGCTCCACGGCAAGACGAAAAGCCGCTTCGGAGTTCTTTTCCACTGCAGGCACGCCCAATTCGGGACAGCCACTCCAGGCCCCCCGGTGGGCGACGATGGTGAGTTTCAACGTCATGGCATCTCCAAGGCGCAAGCCTTGCGGGCGAGCGGCAGAGTTTCAAAATACTGAAGGTCTTCGGGGATACCAATGCCGTACATGCCGTGGCGTTCACTACCAATATTGAATAGGCCGAGCCGTGCCCCGTCTTTGACCAAATAGTTGTAAACCGGAGCGACGTAGAACTCGTTCTTCACCCGGTCGTCGGCGGCAATCATGGCGTCGGCCCCACGGATGAAGTCGACCGCGCGCGTAAAGCCATAGATGCCGACCGTAGCCTCTTCCGAAATCACCTGTTTTTCCACTACGCGATCGGGCTTACCTGTGCAGTCGAAGCCCACGAACGACCATTTGGGATCGTCGGCTTTCATCGTCATGATCATGCCGTCGTAGTCGCCCTCGAACCACGCTTCAAAGAACGCGTCCATCGAGCAGTCCACGTACTGGTCGCAGTTGGCGATCACGAGCGGTTGGTTCGCATCCAAATGATCGCGAGCGAGGAGAACCGTGCAGGCGGCCCCTTCGGTTAAACCGTGCACGGGCACGATCCCGCAGCCCGGTGCCACTCGCTGCAACAGTTGGTCCACGTGATAACGCTCGATATGAGCCTGCTGTACGAGAAAAACGAATTTCGCCTGATACTTTTTCGGGGTGAGGTTCTCCACGACCAATTGGATCATGGGCTTGCCGAGGACAGGAATCAGGGGTTTGGGCAGCTTGTAGCCCGCTTTTTGAAAGCGGCTGCCGGCTCCGGCCATCGGAATGACGAACTGAACCACAGGTTCTTGCATATATTTCTTCCTTGTAATAATCAATAAGATCCGTAGCAAACACCAAGACGGCCTAGGTCATGGCTCCTCCTGTTGTAAAGAACGCAGGCGGCGAGCAACCCCTTGTTGGCTCCCAAATAGACGATGAAGCGCACCAAGCGGGGGCGAACCAGGAAGTGAGATAGGGAAACGGAGATCTCACGGCTCATCTCCCACAAGAGTCAATCGCTGTATAGAGACGCGCGAAGAGTCCCTGTCGGGCGAGTAGTTCGGCTTTGGTACCAACCTCGACGATCGCACCGTTATCCATAGCGAAGATGCGGTCGGCATTCTCGACGGTCGAGAAGCGGTGCGCCACGACGAACACCGTCCTTCCCTTGGTGAGAACATCAATGGCCTGCTTCACGGCCGACTCGGCTTCGGAGTCGAGCGCTGACGTCGCCTCGTCGAGAATCAGAACCGGCGCATCCTTGAGGAGCGCCCTCGCGATGGAAAGGCGCTGCTTCTGTCCTCCGGACAAGAGCCCCCAGCCCTCCCCCACGCGAGCGTTCAAGCCATCGGGGAGCGAAGCGACGAAGTCCTTGAGCGCCGCGGCGTCCAAAGCCGCCCAGACAGCCTCGTTCGAAACGTTCGGAAGGCCATAGGTGAGGTTCTCGCGGATGGTTGCGTCAAGGAGCACCACGTCCTGCGAGACGATCGAGATCTGCCTGCGCAGACTTTCAAGCGTCAGATCTCGGATGTCATGACCGTCCAAAGTGATCCGTCCCTCTGTCGGTTCCCAGAACCGCGGAATGAGGTTCACGATCGAAGTCTTGCCGGAGCCGGACTGTCCCACGAGCGCGACATGCTCGCCGGACTGAACGGTGAAGTTCACGTCATGCAAGGCCCAACCGGACTGCCCGGGGTACTGTAACCACACGTGCTCGAAATTCACCTCGCCCCGGACACGCTCGAGAACAACCGCTCCCTTATCCGTCTCGCGCTCCGTATCGAGCATCTCGAAGATGCTCTTTGCCGCCACCGACATGGAGGCAAACGTGCCGTTTAATCCTGAAAGCGCTTGTATCGGCGTTCTCAGCAAAAGCAAGGCTGCGAGGAATGTGATGAATTCGCCGAAAGTCAACAGTCCCTGCTGAGCTTGAAAAAGTGCAGCGCCGACAACAAACGCGATCGCTACCATCGTGAGCATCTGCGTGAGCGGCGTTGAAAGACTCTGCGTCTGAATGGTCTTCATGGCCAGGCTGCGAATACGGCCGTTGATCTGAGCAAATCGCTCGTCCTCATAGTCGTAGGTACCCGCAACCTTCACAATGCGCGCAGCGCCGTAGGACTCCTGCACGCGCGAAATCATGGCAGCCAATGCTTCTTGCGAACGCTTGACGATCATGCGCATGCGGCGGCTGATCGCACGAAGAATGAGTGCCAGCCCCGGAGCAACAACGAACGCCACAAGCGTGAGCTGCCAGTTGTGCCAGAAGAGAACTGCCAGCAACGCAATCACTTGGACGATATCGCGCACCAAAACAATGATTGAATTCGTTGCGCCGCTCAAAGCAATGTTGGCTTCATTTACGAATTTGGAAGAAACTGTTCCGGTCGAGAACTTTTGATACGCCTCCGCCGGCCAATGCAGCATCCGTTCAAACAGCTCGGTTCGCAAGGTGACCAACACAGACTGCGACACCTTTGCCATCAAAATGGAACTCATCACGGTAGAAACCGCAAACAGCAGCGATACGCCGATCAAAGCTGCCGGCGCCGCGAAGATCACCCACTTTTCTTCCTGATAAAAACCAAGATCGGTGAGTTTGCCCAAAAGCGTCGCCGTGAGGGACGACATGCTTGCCGCGCCAATGAGAAAGATGCAGGCGAGCGCAATGAGCCCCTTATATGGGAGAAGCATGCGAAAGAGGCGGATAAGATCCGCATCCAGACCATTCGCAAAAACGCGCCGCAGGAAGTTCATGCTGCATCCTCCTGCTCGCCCTTGGCATTGATGCCCTGAAGACGACAGAGCTTCGCGAAGAGTCCGTTTCGCTCAATAAGTTCCTGCCAGCTTCCGGACTCAACGATTCTGCCGTCTGCCAATGCCAGAATTTGATCTGCATGCTCAATCGTGGTCAGGCGATGTGCAACGATCAGCGTGATGCGTCCGGCCATGAGACGCGTTAAAGCCTCTTTAATCTGCGCTTCCGACACACCGTCAAGGGCAGATGTCGGTTCATCCAGTATCAGAATGGGGGCGTTCTTCAGGAATGCTCGTGCAATAGAAATCCGCTGTTTCTGTCCGCCGGAGAGACGATCTCCAGCCTCACCCACCGGTGTGTCCAGACCTTGCGGAAGACTTTCCACAAAGTCGGTTAAAGCGGCATCTGCTACTGCGCGCCTGATATCATCATCCGAAGCGTTCGGACAGCCATAAGTGATGTTTGCGCGTATCGTGTCGTCAAACATCAGCACGTCTTGTGAAACGATGGCTATCTGACTTCTTAAGCTTGAGAGCGTATAGCGTTGTGCATCAACGCCATTAATAAGAATCCGTCCTGATGTTGGATTCCAAAACCTCGGAAGCATATTGACGATGGTCGTCTTCCCCGATCCCGAGAAACCAACGAGAGCAATAGCCCTGCCTTTTTCAATGGCAAAGGAAACCGATTCCACAGCATCCCGTTCTGCCCCCGGATACCGCAGACCGACGCTGTCAAAGACCACGTTCTTTATGTCTTTAGACAACTGCTCCGTACCTTGATCAGGCTCCTCCTGCAGGTCAAGTGTTGCAAAGAGACTTTCCGCAGCCACCGTCATCATCACAAAAGATGCATTCAAGCCTGCCAAATGCCTCAAAGGCGGCATAATGAGAAGAAGCGCAGCCAGAAACGTCACGAATTCACCAATGGTGAGAAGACCTGCCTGCGTCTGGTACATCGCGATCGTGAGCACTACGGCAATACCCGTCATGCAGAGAAGCTGCGTGAGGGGCGTCCCCAAGGATGAAGCCTTGGTCATGCGAATCATCAGATCCTTAATGTCAGCATTCAATCTGGCAAAGCGAGATGTTTCCTGCTCGTAAGCATTTGAGATCTTTACCAAACGCTCGGCGCCATAGGCTTCTTTGACTCGCACTAACAGCTCAGCAATGTTGGCCTGACTTGAGCTCATCACCTTTTTCATCTTGGCGCTGATATATCGCAGGAGCCAAGCCACAAAAGGTCCAATCACCAAGGTAATCATGGCAAGCTCCCAGTTGTGCCAGAAAAGAACAACTGTGAGCGCGGCGACCTGAATGCTGTCCCGCACCAGAGTGATCGCAGACTTGGCTGCATTGCTGAGCGCAAAGTTCGCTTCAAAGACGAATTTGGAAGTCACCAAACCGGTTGAATTCGCCTGATAGGTTTCTGCCGGCCAATGCAGAATGCGGTGGAATATTTGGCGTCGCAGCTCAGCCAAAATGGACTGAGAGACCTGCCCGAGCAGATAGTTGCTGCCGAACATGCTCCCGCCGTGGAGAAGCGAAATGAGGATGAGCCCGATCGGAGCCGCAAGCACCACCCAAGCCTGCTGCTGATAAAAGCCAGCATCGGTGAGCCGCCCCAAAAGGGTCGCAATAAGCGATGAGGAAAGACCGGCGGTCAGCATGCAGCAGACAGCCAGACCGATCTTTCCCTTATAAGCTGGAAGATACTTCGCCAATCGAATCAAATTCGGGTTCTTGAAACGTTCAAAAGCGGCGAAAAGACGGCAAGTAATGTTGCTACCTGCCATCAGACAAGATCTCCTTTGCCTGTTTTTTTAGCTTCGGCTGCTCGTACCCAGCGACGCACAGTAGCCTGTGCAACTCCCATTTCACGTTCAATGGCCGACCAACTCATGCCGCTCAGACGCATGGTCACGCAGCGAAGCTTGAAATCTTCCGAATAGCGAAACTGCGTCTTTGAAAGCTCAGTTTTAAACTTGCCGGCCAAAAAGCTTTTTGCCCAGTCACGGACCGTGTTGGGATTCAGCTCCAAAATGTCTGCAACCTTCGAATAGCCCTGCCCACAGTTAAAAAGGACAAGCGCATCCCTGCGCTTCTTATCAGACGGGAAGTCAGGCCGTTCACGCTCAATGCTGACTGCGGCAGTTAGTACAGATGATGATGGATTGATTTGAGCTGCTGGCATCTATATTTACATCGTTTGAAGGACACTCAAACTCAATGCCCGATCTGCCGTGAAGAAGAACGGGATGCCTGCATGTTAGGTGAGTAATCGAAGTATTCAAATCCGTCAAGATTTGAATAATTCCTTGTTTTCCACAAATATCAATACAATAGCGAAACTACAAGTTAATTAGTAAATTCTATTGTTGCCCCCCCCCCACAAATTTCCCCTATCGCCACTTAGCCGATCATTGTCATGTGCAATGACGATCAGTTCAGAAGGTAAACTATCAAAACTATTTCTATAAACAGCATTAATGCCTAAATAACTGGATATCAATGGTTTTGAACGTTGAGCAAAAAACCAACACTTTCATCAAAACTCCAGATTAATTTCAAATTCGTCATTGTCCTTTGTTAACCAATCATTTAGCGCCGTAATCAAAATTCTTCAATAAAAATAATCTGTTAGCTTCGCCAACCTCACATTAGAATCCGGAACTCCCGGTTAACTGATCCATAAATCAGCGGAGAGTTTTAGGCGGCAGTTTCAATCCAAGCAGCGCGAGCATATCGCGCTGCTTTTTACTTAACTGACGCACCACCCAAGCATT
>ERZ780228.926-NODE-926-length-22029-cov-6.021662_pt1 | contig 22029 bp, 15 predicted proteins | sample MGYA00511015_ERZ780228 | MGnify/ENA primary metagenome ERZ780228 (study PRJEB29588, sample SAMEA2161897) | human gut metagenome | biome: human gut; feature: human-associated habitat; material: faeces | place: Denmark | collected 2008/2010 ...
GTAGGGTACGCTGTTCTCAATTTGTGTTGTTGCTTCTTTACCGTATATGAGCATTGCCATGGGAATTCTCATTACTTTTGGTTCTTATATGAAGAAGGAAGTTTCTATTGAAGAGTCCACGAAGAACGTGGAAATCTTCGACACAGCGATTGCCATGATGGCAGGGCTGATGATTATTCCGGCAGTCTTTGCATTTTCCGGTGGAAATCCGGAAACCCTGCAGGCAGGTCCATCATTGATGTTTATTACGATTCCAAAAGTATTCGACAGCATGGGACTTGGAACCGGAGTCGGAATTTTATTTTTTGTACTGGTGCTGTTTGCAGCAATCACAAGTTCTATTGCATTAACGGAAAGTGCAGTATCGACTTTCGAAGATGAACTGGGCTGGGAAAGACGGAAAGCAACGGTAATTGTCGGTATTGTAATGCTTCTTTTGGGAAGTCTTTCTACACTGGGATATGGACCATTGGCGAATGTAAAAATTATCGGAATGCAGATTCTTGATTTCTTTGATTTCCTGACGAACTCCGTGATGATGCCGATTGCGGCTATTGCAACCTGCCTTCTGGTATCAAGAGTGATGGGAGTGCAGCGGATTGAAGAAGAAGTAACCCGGGGCGGCAGTCCGTTCCGCAGGAAAAAGATATTTACAGTGATGATAAAATACCTCTGTCCGATCTTTGCAGCGATTATTTTAATCAGTTCCATAGCAAATGCTTTCGGATGGATTCAGATGTAGTTGATAGAAAAAAGGAGCGTCCCTTCTGATTTAGAAGAGACGCTCTTTCTGTAGATTTTAGAACTTAAATTATGAATTTGCCATATTCTTAACGGCATTCAATGCCTTCTGGACTGGTGGCAGACAGATAATGATTAATGTAATAAGTGCTTCTGCACCAAGGTATGCACCGTTGTAAGCAAGGGAGTATACCACTGCATTCGGGAATTCTTCCGGAGCATACATGCCGAAGAAAATCCAGCCGGAAAGGAATGCGAAGAAGTATCGACCTAATACACCAGCGATATAACCTTTGATAAGTCCATGTTTGGATTTGCTGAAAAGTCCGGAAAGGCCTAATGCACCAAAGGCGAAGAGGTAGTCCACTAACATCTGTGGAACACTGATGATGTAAGGGTCAACGACTAACTGCAGAATTCCGTAAGCAAAAGCTGCGGTTAAGCCGGCACCCAGACCGTACCAGTAACCAATCAGAACGATGAATAACATGCTCAGTAAAGTAACGGAACCGCCCATTGGCATATCGAAAAGTTTAATCATGGAAGTTACCATGGCAAGGGCAATTGCCATAGCCGAAAATGCAAGCTGCTTTGCACTGAATTTCTTCTTTCCACCGAAGATAGCACAGCCAATCAGAAGAATGGCAATCATGATGATAACGAGGGCTGTAAAACCAGCGGTGGTAAGCTGGTAAGAAGAGCCGTCGTATGTTGCAAAAAATGACATAAAAAATCCTCCTTAAAGATGATACTCTGCCAGGAGGTTAAACTATGTGCTTCCTTACGCCGGTATTATCCGGTTCAAGTAATAAGGGTCAACGCAGATGCGTTTCTCAGCCAAAGGCGCCCCTAGCAAAGTGATATTTTGTTTTCAGTTTGTAATGGTAACAGTGGCAGTATAAAATGTCAAGTGTTAATTTCCTGAAAAAGATTATCTAAAAAATGAAAAAATCCGCTGGAAAATATAAAGAAAAAGTAACTTCCGGTCGATAAAAGGTTTAGAAGTGTATTTTTCTGCGCTTTTTTAGAAAAAAGGGTTACTCTTGAATCTGAAAAGCAAAAGGAATATAGTAAAGATAAAAAGATGAGGAAACAACAAGCAACAAGGAGAGGTTCTATGCGTAAGTACAAGGATGTTGGAAAAAGAATACTGGTATTAGTTTTAAGTGTTTGTATGATTGCAGGCGTTCTTCCGGCAATACCGGCAGAGGCGGCGGATGCATTTCCGGGCAATGGAAAAATTACATTAGGAGCGGATGCTAATGGTGCAACTGCAACCGGAAATGATACCTATACTTATACCGGACAGGAGGTTAAGCCGGCAGTTACGGTCCAGATTGATGGAGAAACTTTGAAAGAAAAAGAGGATTACTCCGTTTATTACCGTAATAATACCAGCGCAGGAACAGCATATATTGATATCGTTGGTATCGGAGACAGCCACAGATGGCAGACCACCAAGAGCTTTACGATTGCACAGCAGAAGTTAAGCTATATCGGTGTTAATTATAAAGGGGTGGAAGGAACCGGTGAAGACGGATATGTATATTATACAGGAAGTGATGTATTACCGACGATTACAGGGGTGTATGGTATCATAAGCGGTACTCCTACCATGGTAAACCTTTCAGCAGATGATTATAACGTAGAATATACATCCGGAAGCAATACCACAGTAGGAACACATTCCTTTAAAATTGTATTAAAGAGCAGCAGTAACTATACATTTTCCGGAACAATTGCAGAGAACCGTTACAATATTTACTATAATATTGGAGCGGATTCTGTAACTGTTTCCAATGGACTGAGCGATTCTACTTATACCGGAACTGCACAGAGACCGGAATTTACACTGGTAGACAGTCAGAATTCCGCAGGAATCCAGGCATCTGACTATACCACAAGCTGGGCAGACAATACGAATGCCGGAACAGCGAAGATGACAGTAACAGCGAATTCTTCTTCTCTGTACCGGGGCAGCAAGACCTTTAATTTCCTGATTGGCAAGGCAGATTTAAGCGCAGCAGGCATCAGTGTTTCTTTAAAGAGTGATAAATATTATTATGTAAAGAATAGTAAACCGGATATGACCAATGAGGTAGTAGTGAAGTTGAATGGCGTGGAGATTCCTGCCGGCAACTACAACGTGGCATACCGAAATGAAACTACTGCAGGACAGACCGGAACCAATAACCTGATTATTACCGGAACCGGAAATTTAACCGGAAACGCATTTATCAATTTTGAGATCTATGACAAGCTTGGTAAAGCAGTATTGGATAAAAATGAACTGGAATACAATGGCAAGAAAAATGTGCCAAACATTACCGTCTCCAATACATCCGGTGATGTCATCAGTGATTCAAGATATAAGATTACTTATTATAAAGATGCGGAGTATACCAAGACTGTATCTGAACCGACTTCTATTGGAAGATATTATGTGAAGGTAACCGGACTGGATTACTACGAAGGAGACCTTGGAACCAAGGCAGAGCCGATTTATTTTGATATTGTAGCAAAATCTTTAGATAAATGTACCTTTAAGCTGGCAATCAACGGAACAGAAGCAGGTGTCATTAATAAAGATACCAGTTATTCCAGCTTCTTTGACGGCAAGAGCAAGGTATTATCCCTGACGGCAACCGATGATGAGGGGAATGCTTTGAAAAAAGGAACGGATTTTGACTATGCTGTTTATCGTGATCCGGAATGTACTGAACCGGCAGACGATAAGGAAGACACTACGGGCATACAGGAACTGATTCATGCAGCAACCTATTATCTTAAGATAACCGGTCTGGATGGCAGTAACTATGCCGGAGGCGAAAGAGTATATACTTATATGATTAAGCCAAAGAACATCAGCCCGACAGATATTGTAATTACAGACCAGACTTATACCGGTAGTGCTGTTGTGCCGGATCCTGCAAATATTACCGTTTATTATAAAGAAGGTAGTAAAAATGTCACATTGGACAGCCAGTATGTAGAAGTGGTTTCCTGTGAAGATAATATCGAAATTGGAACCAATAATGCAAAGGCATATATCAGACTGACTGGAGATTATGCACTGGCAGAAGGTGGCGTGAACCGTGGAACCTTCAGTATTGTGCCAAGAAAATTAAATGAATGCGAGTGTAATATCGTTGCAGGTTCTGCAAACTATGATCCGACACAGGTTACCTTTGAATACAATGGCAGTATGCAGGTACCGGCAATCCGTATTACTGATAATAACGGTGCCAAAGGCCTGGTACAGGGCGAAGACTTTAAGGTTACTTATTTTACGGATTCTGCATACAAGAAGGTCATTGCAGAGCCGGTGGACGCAGGTACTTATTATGTATTAATCAGCGGTCTTGGAACTTATGCTAATTTAGGCGGAAGTATCCGTACTTCTTATAAGATCACACCAAAGAACATGAGCACGCTGACCGTAACTGCAAGCAACTGCGGTTATACCGGAGAAGCAGTGGAGCCGGGTATCAGTGTATCTGATGGAAACCGTGTACTGGTTGCAGGCGTGGATTATGAAGTTGAAGGATATTATGACGATGAATTATGTAAACAGGTTTCAGAACATAAGAATTCCGGAAAAGTATATGTCAGAATCAAAGCGGTAGACGGTAAGAATTATACCGGAACCGCAACAACTACATTCTTTATTGGAGCAAATATTGCGACCGTTGTGCCGGCATTTAATATTTCCGGTGGAACCTATAACCGCAACTCCCATAAGGATGAAATGATTCAGGCAATTGAGACAAAAATGATGGATGCAATTCCGGATCCGTCGTCCTATAGCATTTCCTTCTATAGTGATGCAGCACATAAGAATGTTGTAAGCTCTGAGACAAATGAGGCATTTATCAATGCGGGAACGATTTACTTCGCAGTATCCGGCAAGGGTCAGTATTATGGAGATATTTCCGGATATGCAGTCATTGCAAAGAAAGATATATCTGAACTGAATGCAAGAGTAAATGGAACTTATACATATAATGGAATTGAGCAGAAGGTTGTAATTTCTACTACCGCAGACGGAGATGGTGTTGTATTACAGTACCCTACCACCAATGGCTATATTCTGACCGATAAGGAATACAGTATTGAAAGCAGTGAAAATGCAATCAATGCGGGAATTGCAACTTTGACCTTAAAAGCGGCAGAAAACAGCAACTACACAGGAACAACAACCGTAAGCTATACCATTAATCAGAAAGATTTGAACGAATTAAGCAAGCTGCGTGTAGACATTACCAGCCCGGTTTATGCCAATAAAGTACTGACTCCTTCCGTGAAGGTAAGCTATGGGGATTCTTCCAAATTATTATCTGCAAATAAAGATTATCAGTTTGAAGTATATTCGGATGAGGATTATCAGAATGTAGCAACAGCCGCAGAAAAAACCAATGCCGGCACGACTTATGTAAGAATCCAGGGTATTGGAAACTACTGTGGTGTATTGGAAAGCGCAAATTATACTGCAGATAAGATTGCAGGTTCGAACCAGTTTATTATTCAGCGGAAGAGTATTGATGGTGTAGGCGTATCTTTACAGGGAATGAGTTACATTTTTAAAAAGAGTATTCCGGATTTCACAGTAACACAGAGTTTTCCGAATGAGTCCGGAATTGGAGAATATTCATATACACTGCAGCCTGGCGTAGATTATACCTATACTCCGACCCAGGTAGATAAATTTAAAGTAGGACAGCAGGATATTACCATTGAAGGAACCGGTAACTTTAAGGGAACCAAGAATAGTTACTTCTACTATGATGGAGATATGAATAATTCTGCTGACCAGATTGAAGTGAAGTTAAGCTATGATACCATTGAGTATGATAAGGCACAGGCAGCATCCGGCGGAATGAAACCTACCGTTACCGTGTATGTAAAAGGCAGCGATACCCAGGAACGTTTGATAGAGGGAACACATTACAGCGTGTCTTATAGAAATAATACTGTTCCAGGACAGGCCAGTGTACTCATTACCGGAATTGAGAAGAATCACTGGGTAGGAAGCTATGTTGCGAATTTCGCTATTACCGGTAAAATTGAAGATGCTGAGATTACGATTCCGGCACAGAAATATACCGGAAGCGAATACAATACAACCACACAGCCAATTGAAAATATGACTGTAGTATGTGATGGCAAGACTTTGGCACTTGGAACAGACTACAACATTAAGAGCATTGTAAATGGTAAATCTGTTTCGCTGACTGACCCGACCGTAACGATTGAGGGAACCGGAACTTATTTCAGTGGTGAGAAATCGGCGAAGTTTGCGATTAAATACGACCTGGGCAGTGATGATTTAAGTATTGACTTAGGTGGAGATGTATTCTCCTATACCGGACAGGAAATCAGACCGGTTCCGGTTGTGAAATATGCATTAACCGGTTCTACCTTTGATACCTTGGAAGAAGGAAAAGATTATACGGTAACTTATCGTAAGAATACTGCAGTTGCAGCAGCAAATGGCGAGAACGGACCATGTGTAGTCATTCAGGCAACAGCAAACGGTAAATTGATGGGAACCACCAAGGCGAAAGCATTTACCATTGATTCCATTCATATGGAAGATTATGAGATTACCGGAATTGCGGACAGCTATGTTTATACCGGTAAGCTGATTAAGCCGGATTCTCTGGTCATTAAGAAGATTGGCGGTTCAGAAGTAATTGATCCGGCAAACTATAGTGTGTATTACCAGACGGATGCAGATAATCCATCCAGTGCACCGGCAGGCGCAACTGAGACCATTACCGTAATCGGTAAGGGCAATTACAAGGGAACACTGACTAAGACCTTTACGATTACAAAACGTGATTTGTCTACGGTAAGCAAGACAATTGATGACGTAACCTACAATGGTGAGGCACAGGAGCCTGAAATTAAATTAACATTTAATGATGAAAATAACAAAGAACAAACCCTTACGTTAGACACAGATTATGTAGTGGATGAGTATCGCAATAATATCAATGCAGCGAACGCCGGCGGGGCAAATGCACCATATGCAGCAATCCACGGTGTGGCAAGCTGTACCGGAACTGCAACGGTAGAGTTTAACATTTTAAAGAAAAATGTTGAGGATTTAGTATACTCTAAAATAGAAGATCCACAGTATGTACCGTTAAAAACCAAGTATGAACCGGAATTAAATGTTTACATGACATCCACCAGTGCAGAACCACTGGTTCGCAATGTGGATTATACGGCAGCTTACTTTAACAATGAAGCTGTAAAAGATGCAAATGGAACTTCCGGACCGTTTGTTCAGATTACTCCGAAGGATACCACCAACTATACCGGAAGCAAGACAATTCCGTTCTCTATTCTGGCAAGGGATCTTTCTTCTGAAAATATCAGTGCGGCGTTATCCGATGCTTCTGATACAGGATTTGACCCGGCAAACCGGAACTATCCTTATATTCAGGGTAATACTTATACACCGAATATCAGCCTGAAAGATAATTCGGAAAATGGAATTGTAGCACTGGTAAATGGAACAGACTTTACTTATGAATATTCTACCAATAACAGTCAGGTGGGAACCGCATGGATTAAAGTAACCGGACAGGGTAACTACAGTGGAACACGAATTGAGAAGTTTACCATCGGTACCTTACTTTCCAATGATACTTTAACGGTAACCGGAATTTCCGATACTGTATATAACGGTCTTGATACCAAGCCGAAGAACATTCAGGTGAAGTTCAATAAGACCGGAAGCTATCTGACAGAAAACGAAGATTACATCGTAAAATACTATATTGATAAAGATTGTACGACGGAAGCAAGTGCCATTGACCTGATTCATGCTGGAACAGTATATGTTGGAATCGTTGGTACGGAAAATGACCAGACCGGATATGTAGGAACAGCTGTATATCCATATCAGATTGCAAGAAAGTCACTTACTTCTGCAGATATTGAGATTACCGGAACCGATAACGTAGATTATACCGGAAGCGAGATTAAACCGGTACTTACTTTAAAAGATACTTCTACCGGATTAACCATTGATTCTTCCCAGTATGAAGTAACTTATGAGAACAACACTGCAATCGGAACTGCAAGTGCAACGGTAACTGCAACCGAAAGCGGTAACTACAAAGATAGCATTACGGTATACTATAAGATTACCAAACATGATATTGGAAATGCTGTGGCAGAAGCAATCCCAGATCAGAAGTATACCGGCAATTACATCCGCCCGGCACTGACGATTTATGACAACGGAAAGCTTTTGGTAGAAGGGAAGGATTATCAGGTTGTCAATGGTAACAACTTAAGGGCAGGAGAGTCATGGGTAGTAATTAAAGGACTTGGCAACTATGATGAGACCAAGCGCGTTTACTTCAATATTGTGGCAAGCCTTGAGGATGCAATTATTGACAGTGTTCCGGAACAGCTTTATACCGGAAGCCCGATATGTCCGTCTATCCATGTGGCATGTGGTGGCAATACCTTAACGCTGAATGAAGATTATGAAACAACGTATGCAAATAATGAGCTGGCAGGCGATGCATCCATTACTGTGCGTCCGCTGACCCAGTATTATACCGGAACGATTGTTAAGAAATTCAAAATCAGCAACAGCTTATCCAAGGCAACAGTTACCGGAATCCCTGCTTCAGAGCAGTATACCGGACAGACTTATAAGCCGGTTCCGGTCGTTAAGATGGGAAGCAAGGTATTAACAGAAGATGTTGATTATACGGTAAGATACAGTAACAATAGTAATGTGGGAACTGCCAGGGTAATCATTTCCGGTATTGGTGTATACTCCGGAGAAAAAGTTGTTACCTTTGTAATTAAAGAAAAGAGCATTGAAAATTGTACGGTTCTGGCAGTTGCATCACAGACTTATAATGGAAGACTACTGACTCCGCCGGTTGTTGTCAAAGATGGGACAACAATGCTGAAAGAAAATGTAGCCTACAAGCTTTCTTATCGGGACAATTATTCTGTAGGAACAGCTTATGTAACCATTACAGGAATTGGAGACTATAAGGGCAGCGTGACAAAGTCCTTTGCTATCACAGAACCAGTGCTGACTTCTGACGTAATCGTTCAGAGCAGGAATGCAGCAACAGGAACCTTTGATATTGTTGTGGATGGAGTCCCAAGTTATGTGACTTCTGTTAGTGTTCCGGTCTGGACAAAGGCTGATCAGAGCGATATTGTATGGTATAACGCATCCAGAGTAGATGCAGATACCTTTATCGTGCATGCCAATATTGCAAATCATAAGAATAATGTGGGTGTATATAATATCCATGTATATGTAAGTGGTGGCGGATATAAAATGCGGTGTGCATATGCAACGACTACCGTATTTGGTGCAGGCTATGAAAGGGTCTTTGACTTAAATTATTACATAAAGAATAACCCTGATGTAGCAAAAGCATTTGGCGGCAATACAGAAGCAATTTTTGCACATTTTGTAAATAATGGTGAGGCAGAAGGCCGTCAGGCAATTGCAAACTTCAATGTTGCATCTTATCGTGCCCGGTATGCGGATTTAAGAAGTGCATTTGGAAATAATCTGAAAGCATATTATGATCATTATCGCATCAATGGATATGCTGAGGGACGAGTAGCAACCGGAAGTACAGAACTGCAGAATCCGACAACCGTATACAATGGAGTAGATTACAAGCTGGTATATGACTACAATTACTACATCAACAAATATCCGGATATTAAAGCGGCATTTAATGGTGATGAAAATGCAACCTTACGTCACTTTGTGGAATGTGGTATGAATGAGGGGCGTCAGGGAAAAGCATCCTTTAATGTAGCAGCTTACCGTGCTAATTATGCAGACTTAAGAAGTGCATTTGGAAGAAATCTGAAAGCATATTATATGCATTATATTGGCAGTGGCTATCGGGAAGGACGTAAAGCAACAGGAAATGGCGTGCTTAAGAATCCTGTAACCGTATACAATGGAGTGGATTACAGTCTGGTATATGACTACAATTATTACATCAGCAAATATTCTGACCTTAAGGCAGCGTTTTATGGTGATGATACAGCCGCATTGAGACATTTTGTGGAGTGTGGTATGAATGAAGGAAGACAGGCAAAAGACTCCTTTAATGTGAAAAAATATAAGAATAGATACAACGATCTTCAAAACGCCTTTGGAAATGATTTAAAATCCTATTATATGCATTATATTGGAAGTGGTTATAAAGAAGGACGTAAAGGAAATTAAAAAGTGTGAAAGAAAAGGGATTCTGTTTCGGATGAAAGGAAGGAGCAGAATCCCTTTTTGCTTTACAGAAAATTGCTTTCCTGTAAAGTAAAAAACTCACAAAGCGTATTTCTTGTAGATTGCAGCTGGTCATACATAAAAAGCTGCCGGCAACAGGCCTGGTATGTAAAAAAATACAATAAATACGCATAAAACAAGGGCTTAACAATTGTAATCCCAAAATAAATCTCTTATACTAAAAACGTAAAATAAGCGTTGAAATTCTATTGATTCAGAAAAACAAGAGGAACGAAGAAATGGCAGCAGATACCAGAGTGGCTGTAATCGGCATTGTAATAGAAAAGGACGAATCCGTCGGAGCATTAAATGAAATTTTACATGAATATGCAGCTTATATTATCGGAAGAATGGGAATTCCATACCGGGAGAGAGGCATAAATATCGTAAGTATAGCAATCGATGCACCGCAGGATACCATCAGTGCACTGACCGGTAAGATCGGAAAATTACCGGGAATCAGTGTAAAAACAGCATATTCCAGTGTGGTGACCAGACATGAAGAATAGAGGAAAAGAGTTGTTTAATAAGCTGTATCAGGATACTCAGCTTACAGAGACAGAATATAAAGAATTATTAGAACTGCATACCGATAAAGAAATTGCAGAGTACGGCTTTGAACTGGCGAGAAAAAGACAGAAAGAGACATTTGGAAATGAAGTCTATACCAGAGGACTGATTGAAATATCCAATTACTGTAAGAATGACTGCATCTATTGCGGCATCCGAAGAAGCAATCAGAATGCAGAACGTTACCGCCTGAGTGAAGAAGAAATCCTATCCTGCTGTGAAAGTGGTTATGCATTAGGGTTTCGTACCTTTGTCCTGCAGGGTGGCGAAGACGGCTACTACACAGATGATTTACTGGAAGATTTACTTCATAAGATAAAAGCTGCTTACCCGGACTGTGCCATTACACTGTCCTTAGGAGAGCGGAGCCGGGAGAGCTATGAAAGACTTTACACGGCAGGAGCAGACCGCTATTTATTACGTCATGAGACTGCGAATGAAGCCCATTATGGGAAGCTCCATCCGGCAGAAATGTCTCTTAAAAACCGCAAGCAGTGCCTGTATACCTTAAAGGAAATCGGTTATCAGGCGGGGTGTGGCATTATGGTAGGTTCTCCTTATCAGACCATAGATAATCTGGTGGAAGACCTTGCTTTTATGAAAGCATTCAATCCGCATATGGTAGGAATCGGCCCGTTTATTCCGCAAAAGGATACGCCGTTTGGAGAGATGGAGCCGGGAAGTCTTGAGATGACGTTGTTTTTACTGGCAATTATCCGCCTGATGCTGCCGAAGGTATTGCTTCCGGCAACTACAGCATTGGGAACTATCCATTCAAGGGGCAGGGAGCTTGGCATTTTAGCAGGAGGAAATGTGGTAATGCCGAATCTGTCACCGGTAAAGGTGCGGAAGAAGTATGCCCTTTACGATAATAAAATCTGTACCGGGGAAGAGGCAGCGGAATGCCGTGGATGTCTTGGCAACCGTATGGAATCCATTGGATATAAACTGGTGGTCTCAAGAGGAGATTCGCCATTTATATAAATAAAGGAAATACAAGAGGTATTTCTTAAATCACCATATAATAACCAACGGGAAAGAGCTTCTGACCCGGAAGAAAGGAAACATTATGTATAACAAAGCATCATTAAAGGCTGAAGAATTTATCTGCCGCGAAGAGATTGAAGAGACTCTGGCATATGCTGAGGCAAATAAGGACAATCTTGCCCTTATTGACGAAATCATTGCAAAGGCAAAATTACGGAAAGGGCTTACTCACAGAGAAGCATCAGTATTGCTGGCCTGCGAGAACGAAGAGAAAATCCAGGAAGTATATGACCTTGCAGAACAGATTAAGAAAGATTTCTATGGAAATCGTATTGTAATGTTTGCACCATTATATCTGTCCAATTACTGTATCAATGGATGTGTGTATTGCCCGTACCATGGAAAAAATAAGCATATTGCCCGGAAGAAACTGACACAGGATGAAGTACGTCAGGAAGTAACAGCATTACAGGATATGGGACACAAGCGTCTGGCAATTGAAGCAGGCGAAGACCCGGTGAATAACCCAATCGAATATATCTTAGAGTGTATTAAGACCATTTACAGCATTAAGCACAAAAACGGTGCAATTCGTCGTGTTAATGTAAATATTGCTGCAACAACCGTAGAAAATTACCGGAAATTAAAAGAGGCCGGAATCGGAACTTACATCCTCTTTCAGGAAACTTATCATAAAGAAAGCTATGAAAAATTACATCCAACCGGACCAAAGCATGATTATGCATATCATACCGAAGCCATGGACCGTGCCATGGAAGGCGGCATCGATGATGTTGGCTTGGGTGTACTTTTTGGATTGGAACTTTATAAATACGAATTTGCAGGACTTCTGATGCATGCAGAACATTTGGAGGCAGTGCATGGAGTAGGACCACATACCATCAGTGTGCCACGAATCAAACGTGCCGATGACATTGATCCGGATGTATTCGACAACGGCATCAGTGATGATATTTTTGCAAAAATCTGTGCATGTATCCGTGTGGCAGTTCCATATACCGGAATGATTATTTCTACCAGAGAGAGCCAGGCGGTACGTGAAAAAGTTATCCGCCTTGGTGTATCCCAGATTAGTGGTGGTTCCAAGACTTCCGTAGGTGGCTATGATCATCCGGAGCCGGAAGACGAGCGTTCCGAGCAGTTTGATGTCAGCGATACCAGAACTCTGGATGAGGTAGTACACTGGCTGATGGATATGGGTTATATCCCAAGCTTCTGTACCGCATGCTATCGAGAGGGAAGAACGGGAGACCGTTTCATGAGTCTGTGCAAGAACCAGCAGATTTTAAACTGCTGTCATCCGAATGCACTGATGACATTGAAGGAATATTTGATTGATTATGCTTCTGAAGATACCAGAAAAATCGGAGAAGCATTGATTGCTAAGGAGATAGAGAAAGTACCAAATGAAAAAACAAGAGAAATTGCAAAACGTCATCTGAAAGAAATTGAGGAAGGACAGCGCGATTTCAGATTCTAGGAGGTCTTTAGCGATGTCATTGAATGAAACACCAAGTGCAAACCGGATACATATCGGTTTTTATGGCAAAAGAAACAGCGGAAAATCTTCTCTGATTAATGCATTTACCGGACAGCAGGTAGCAATTGTATCGGATGTAGCGGGAACTACAACGGATCCTGTCTACAAGCCGATGGAGGTGCATGGTATCGGTCCGTGTGTATTTATTGACACGGCGGGAGTGGATGATGTAGGCGAACTGGGGAAAATGCGTGTAGAAAAGACGGAAAAAGCTGCAGAGAAAACGGATATTGCAGTGCTATTGTTTTCCGGGGAGGAATATCAGGCAGAGTTAGAATGGTTCCACTATTTTAAAGAAAAGCATACACCGACCTTATGTGTACTGAGCAAAGCGGATACACTGACAGATTCAGATTCCATAGCAGCACAGCTTAGGGAAGAGACAAAACAGGAAATTCTTGTTATCAGCTCGAAAAGTAAGGAAGATATAGAAAAATTTAAAGAAGAATTAATAAGGCTTGTGCCGGATGATTATGGTGAAGAAACCATAACCGGAGCACTGGTAGAAGAAGGAGATTTGGTCCTTCTTGTTATGCCGCAGGATATCCAGGCACCAAAGGGCAGACTGATTCTGCCACAGGTACAGACCATCCGTGATTTGCTGGATCATAAATGTCTGGTAATGAGCTGCACAACGGATAAGTTAGAGGATACGCTGGCGGCGCTGGCGCGACCACCAAAGCTTATTATTACTGACTCGCAGGTTTTCCGTACAGTATATGATAAGAAGCCGCAGAAAAGTCTTCTGACCTCATTTTCCGTATTGTTTGCAGAGTACAAGGGAGATTTCGCTTACTACAAAGAGAGCGCAGCAGCCATTAGCAGTCTTACGGAAGAATCAAAGGTACTGATTGCAGAATGCTGCACCCATGCACCACTGAAAGAGGATATCGGCAGGGAGAAAATTCCGAATATGCTGAGAAAACGTATCGGAGCAGGACTGACAGTGGATATCGTCAGCGGAACAGATTTCCCAAAAGACTTATCTAATTATGATTTAATAATTCAGTGCGGAGCCTGTATGTTTAATAAAAAATATGTCATGACGAGAATTGAACGTGCAAAAGAACAGAAAGTTCCAATGAGCAACTATGGTGTTGCCATTGCATATCTGTCTGGAATTCTTGATAAAATCAGCTATTAGAAATGATGAAAGGAAGCGTAACTATGTCAATCGAACGCGCGCGAGCATATTTAAAAGAATTTGGAATGGAGGAGCGGATTATGGAGCTGGCAGAATCCAGTGCGACAGTGGAACTGGCAGCAGAGGCACTTCATTGTGAGCCGGAGCGTATTGCAAAGACGCTTTCTTTTCTGGTGGGAGAACAGCCGATTCTGATTGTGGCTGCGGGAGATGCCAGAATCGACAACCACAAATATAAGACAACCTTCGGAACCAAAGCAAAAATGATTCCGGCAGCGGCAGTGGAAGACTATATCGGACACGCCGTTGGCGGAGTCTGCCCTTTTGGAATCAAAGAGGGTATAAAAGTATATCTCGATGAAAGCCTGAAAAAATTTGAAACAGTATTTCCGGCATGTGGTAGTGGAAACAGTGCCATTGAGCTGACAATCCAGGAATTGGAGCAGTGCTCCGGATATTTGGAATGGGTAAATGTCTGCAAGGAGGAGTAATAGCTATGACACAATTATTGCTGGCAATTATTTATCTTGCGTTTATCAGCCTTGGGCTGCCGGATTCCCTTCTGGGGTCCGCATGGCCAACCATGTATATACAATTTGGTGTGCCTATTTCTTATGCCGGAATTATTTCTATGATTATCGCCGGCGGCACAATCATATCCAGTCTGCAGAGTGACCGGCTTACGAAATGGCTGGGAACCGGGAAGGTGACGGCAATCAGTGTTGCTACAACGGCGGTGGCTTTGCTGGGATTCTCTTTTACACATTCTTTCCGGGTATTATGCCTGTGGGCAATTCCATACGGACTTGGAGCAGGAAGCGTGGATGCCTCTTTGAATAATTATGTTGCACTGCATTATAAGAGCCGCCACATGAGCTGGCTGCATTGCATGTGGGGCGTGGGTGCCACAACAGGCCCTTATATTATGGGGATAGCATTATCTGCAGGACATGGCTGGAATATGGGATATCGATATATTGGTGTCATACAGATGATATTAACTGCGGCTTTAATATTTAGCCTTCCTTTGTGGAAAGGAAGGACAGAAGAGGCTGAGGTAGAAGAACTACAGACAGACCCGGCAGAAAACGGAAAGAAGGTTTTATCGGTTCGTGAAATACTAAAGATTAGCGGAGCCAGAGAGGTAATGATCTGTTTCTTCTGCTACTGTGCATTGGAACAGACTACCGGATTATGGGCAAGTAGTTATCTGAACTTACATAAAGGAATACCGGCAGAGACCGCAGCAACATTTGCAAGCTTATTTTTTATTGGAATTACGGTAGGACGGGCTATAAGCGGCTTTGTTACGATGAAGTTAAATGATATACAGATGATACGATTGGGGCAGGGTATTATTGTAGCTGGAATCGTAGCAATGATATTGCCGGGAAGCAATATATTGGCAATGGCAGGATTGATTCTTATCGGATTAGGATGTGCACCGATTTATCCGTGTGTCATTCATTCTACACCGGCTCATTTTGGGGCAGACAAATCCCAGGCAATTATAGGTGTGCAGATGGCATTTGCCTATATTGGAACCATGCTTATGCCACCATTGTTTGGCTTGATTGCCCGTGGAATTTCGGTGGCACTGCTGCCATTCTATTTATTTGTAATACTGGTTGTAATGATCATCATGCATGAACTTTTAACAAAGAAGACGGCATAAGCGTCGGAAAAGTACAGCAGAGGAAATGGGAGCGTGTTATGTTTCAGTTACTTGAACTAATCGAAAATGAAGAGGACAGGGAATTTTGCAAAAAGTTGAGTGAGCAGTTTGACTCTGCAATGTACCATGTGGCATATGGAATTTTAAAGAATTCTGCTGATGCGGAAGATGCTGTGCAGGAAAGCTATATTGCGATTATAAATAATTTAGATAAAATTTCTCGTGAAAACTGTCATAAAGCGTGGAACTATATTGTTACTATAGTTAGGAGCAGAGCAATTAATGTATATCGTAGGCGGAACCGCGAAAGCAAAATGGACGAGGATACGATTGAAAATCTGCTGCAGGAGTCACAGGGAGACGGAGAAATCTTTGAACTTCCGGATGGCAGCAGCATGTCAGAACTTATCGGCAGAATGAAATATCCATATAAGGACGTATTATATTTACGATATTATAATGAATTGAGCTATGAAGAAATTGCAACTGCTCTTGACACAACAGTTGACAATGCAAGACACATTTCCAGCAGGGCAAGGAAGAAACTGCAGGAAAAGTTAGAGAAGGGGAATTCATTATGACAGAACAGGAACTGAAGGATGCCATTACATCAGCGTGTGAGGCAGATTATAAGCACGCAATGGCTGCGCCAAAGCATCGCTTTTCAAGGACATTTCGAAAGAAAATAAAAGTACTGCTGCAACCGGACATGGGAAAACATACGATACCGGCACTTTATCCGGTGCATGGCAGACGGCGCGTCATTGTGGTTGTGGCAGTGCTGGTATTGCTTCTTGGAACAACCGTAACGGGCAGAAGCTTTTTCCGGAGCCTGCTCGGAAAATATATTCTGACCGGCTATACCGACCATGTGCAACTGAATCTGGGCGAACCGGAGAATCTGGAAATGGTGGCAATAGAGGACAACGAGATGAACACAATGGAGATTGGTGCTGAACTGGATTCAGAGGAAGACTTCGAATTTGTCTGCAAGAAACCGCAGTGGGTACCGGAAGGGTATACGCTGGAGCAAGAAGAGTATTGTGAAGATTTTTATTTATATCAAAAAAGGTATGAAAACAGTGCCAAAAATTATATATTATATCAGCAGATGAGCAATGATAGAATAGATAATATAGGAATCAGTTCTAATGGAAGTGAACAGCAGGAAGTTATGATTGAGAATGTAAAAGGATACTTTATCCCGGATAATGTACTGGATGAAAAGAAAGGAAATCTTGTTTGGAAAGATGGAAAGTATCTTTATATGATTGCAGGAGATTTAACAAAAGAAGAATTAATCAGGATGGCAGAAACAATAAAATAGTAAGTGAAATAAAATATTATTACAAAAAATAAAAAAAACGGAAAAAATTGTCATAAAACCTCTTTTTCATTTGTTGTATAGATAGAACAGGTGGAAAGGAGGTTTTGTAATGGAAAGAAAAATATTAAAAAAGAAAATCCTGGGTATCATTTTTGCTTTTGGTCTTTGTATATGTATGACTGGTGGCAGCACCGTAGTGTATGGATCAAGTGTAGATAGCTGTGTAGACAGAATAGCGGAAGGTAGATATGCGAATATTATGTCTTACTATACAAATATGATTAGAAATGGCTCTACATTTACTGCAAAAGCCAATGTAAGTGCAAAGAAAAAGGCATCCATATCTATTACTATGACATTGCAGAGACAGTCAGGTACAAGCTGGTCAGATGTAACAAGCTGGTTTGATTCTACAACAGGCGCTGGCTTGGATTTGACTAAGAGTTATGTCGCAGGCACAAGAGGAAATTATCGTGTACGTGCAGTTTATACTGTGAATGGTGAAACAATAACAACATATAGCAGTACAGTCACCTATTAGCAGTAAAGGGAGAAAGTTATTTCGAGATATAAGAATGAGCAAAAAATACGGGAAAAAAGCACGAGAGGCATGAGCAATATTTATATCGATGGTAAAATCGGTATATCAGAGGATGAAAAATGAACATATTCACAATCAAAATCATAGCATTAATTCTGATGCTGATTGACCATATAGGCGAGTTCTTTCCGGACTCGCCTATATGGTTTCGGTGGCTGGGAAGAATAGCGGCACCGCTGTTTTTCTATGCACTGGCGGTGGGGTTCCAACATACAAGAAATCGAAAGAAATATCTGTTGCGCCTATATCTGGCAAATGTCGGAATGGTATTTTTTAATCAGATTATGTGTATGCTGCAGAGAAAACTGGACTATGTGGCGTATCAACCGAAAAATCATAATATATTTACAACCCTGTTTTGCGCCGGCGTGCTTATCTGTATATGGGAAAACCGGAAAGAGAAGAAAAAGTTTTTTACATACATTGGGATATATATCTTCTGGCAGGCTATGGTGATGGGACTTGCAATTCTGGCAGAGGCGTTTGATTACGTATGGCGCGGTAATGCGCTGTTGCAAACAGTCTTACGGACAAATTATATTTTCCCGCTACTGGGTGGAATCTGGGATGCGGAAGGCGGCGTGTTCTTTATTGTGCTGGGAGTATGGCTGTATTGTGCAGTAGAGAACAAGTGGAAGCTTGCACTGCGTTATATCCTGTTCTGTGGGGCATATATGTTTATGTGTCAGGGAGATATTCTGTATCGGATTATGAGCAGGTTTTCTTTTTGGGGCTATCATAAATTAGCGGATGTCATATATTTTGGCAGTTCGTTTGTGGGTATTCCTCTTGGAACATCGGATTTATCCTTACTTACGGAGTTCTATCAATGGATGATGATAGGCGCATTGCCAATTATGCTATCCTGCAACGGAAAGAGGGGCAAAAGCCTTAAATGGCTGTTTTATGCGGCATATCCGCTGCAATTTCTGGTATTGTATGGTATAAGTTATTATAAATAAGAAAGGTATATCGGCTGCTGCCGGTATACCTTTTTTTGCGGGAAACTTGCAAGTAGTATTCCTTTGATTGAATTCTTAAATCAAGATTTATTTACTACAGGAATTGCGGTACTGTACCGGTGTCATCTCGTATTTCTTTTTAAAGAGGCGGTTGAAATGCTCTACATTCTGATAACCCACGGAGTATGCAATGTTTTCAACAGTCATATTTCCGTTCTTTAAAAGAGTTCTTGCTTTTTTCATGCGGACACCCTGAACCAGTTCAACGAATGTTTGACCGGATTTTTCCTTAATATATTTGGAAATGTACGGCTCAGAGAGATGGAACTGTTTTGCCATATCCTCTAAGGTAACGGTCTGGTAGTTTGTCTGAATGTAATTCTTCATTTCCATTAAGCGCTTATCCTGAATCTCAACACTGGATTTTATGGAAGGAACCTGATTTACTGCAACAACCAGTGCACTGATAGAGGATTTGATGATATCGTCGTCGATGCCAACACCCCAGTACATCTGACCATAGCAGGTGATTCCTACATAGGACATAGCTTTGGAAGAAGAACCATGGCTCAAAGCGTGCTCTTCGTATACGGACAGCTCATAGCTGATGCCGAAGTACTGTTTGATAATGTTGCTGACAGCATCCAGACGGCCATTTCCGTTGGCACTTACCAGGTGGTTCTGTCCACCATGAACAATAGTAGCTTCTGCCATAATACCATCCACCTGTTTGAAGTGGCATTCTTCAATCTGGAAGTAAGGCTGGCGTTTTACATACTTATCTTCAAAGATTTCATATACCCACTGTGGAGACAGCTCTTTGTGCTCTTCATCGGAAACATGTTTTACCAGATAACCGACTTCCTCACGCATTTTCTCTGGCAGAGAAATGCCAAAGTTCTGTTTCAAAATGTAGTTTACGCCACCTTTACCGGACTGGCTGTTGATACGGATAACGTCAGAATCGTAAGTTCTGCCCACATCCATTGGGTCAACCGGAAGATAAGGGACAGACCACTCGTTGAGTTTTTTCTCTTCACGCCATGCCATACCTTTGGCAATGGCATCCTGATGGGAACCGGAGAAAGCGGTAAATACCAGATCACCGGCATATGGCTGACGTTCGTAAACGTGCATTCTGGTAAAACTTTCATATTTCTCACGGATTGCAGGCAGGTTAGAGAAGTTAAGTTTCGGATCAACGCCGTGTGAGAACATATTCATGGCAAGTGTGATGATATCTACATTACCGGTACGCTCACCATTACCGAAAAGAGTTCCTTCGATACGGTCGGCTCCGGCAAGAATACCAAGCTCTGCGTCACAGACACCGCAGCCACGGTCATTGTGTGGATGCAGGGAAAGTGTTACGGCATCACGATATTTCAAATGTTTGTGAATGTATTCTACCTGAGTGGCAAATACATGCGGCATTGCATTTTCGACAGTGGTTGGAATATTAATGATTGCTTTATTAGAAGCCTTTGGCTGCCATACATCAAGTACTGCGTTGCAGACTTCCACGGCATAGTCCACTTCAGTTCCCGGAAAGCTTTCCGGGCTGTATTCGAAGGAGAAGTTACCTTCAGTCTCAGAAGCCAGTTTATTCAAAAGCTTTGCCCCGTCAATGGCGATCTGTTTTACTTCCTCTTTACTCTTTTTAAATACCTGCTCACGCTGTGCAACAGAGGTAGAATTGTAAAGATGAATGACTGCGTGCGGAGCACCTTTTACCGCTTCAAAGGTTTTCTTGATGATATGCTCTCTTGCCTGGGTCAGAACCTGGACGGTAACATCGTCCGGAATCATATTGCGGTCGATTAAGGCGCGCATAAAGTTGTATTCTGTCTCGGAAGCAGCAGGGAAACCAACTTCAATTTCTTTGAAACCGATTTTAACCAGCATTTCAAAGAACTGCAGCTTTTCCTCTAAGCTCATCGGCTCAATCAGAGCCTGGTTGCCATCACGTAAATCAACGGAGCACCAGATAGGCGGCTTGTCGATATAATCCTTCTTTACCCAGTCATAAGTACATTCAGGCGGCATAAAATATGCACGCTGATATTTTTCATATCCTTTCATATTGAACCTCCAAAAAAATATTCTGATTATGTTGCAGTGTTACTCGCGTAAAAAAAAATCTTCCGTCTCTATCATTCGAAGATGAATCATAGAGACGAAAGAAAACTTTCGCGGTACCACTCTATTTCATGTTGTTACATGCACTCATTGGCACTATCATGCCATTCCCGGGTAACGGTGGGAGTCCGTCGCGACCTACTATAGGGTTCAGCCGGCAGCTTCAAGGCGAGTTCACTGTATTCCTTCTGCCGTCTTGCATCAACCGGCGGCTTTCTGAGAGAATTCCTGACAGTTACTATTCCTTTTCATAGCCTTTTTCAAATGTCTTTGGTAATACTAACACAAAAAAGTGCGTTTGTGTATGATTAAATTTAATCACTTATATTGATATATTTTAATAAGGAATCTGACCGCTCTTGCTATATTTATTCCAAACACTCTGATACTGGAAAGTTGCCACAATAGCATAAATTGCTGCCACAAGAATCAGCCATCCGCCAAACGTTCCTGACGAAAGGAATACGTAAATGGTATTAATGACGCCATAGACACAAAGTAAAATAGAGCATACACGGCTCTGCGCAAGATGAATAGCAAGTCCGAGTCCGAGCATAATTGCAACATCAATCAGTGAGGTATAAGTATGTAAAAAAGCAATAAGAAGCAGATTAATTCCTACACATATATAAATGATAACAGAAGAAGCAATAATATTTCCTCTGTATTTCTTGCAGAGTGGAGAATGATAGAAATCGTGTTTACTCATTCCCTGTGGAACCTGATTCGGTGCAGCGTATGGATTGCCATAAGGATATTGCTGAGCATTGTTAAACTGAGGCTGTCCATTATAAGGGTTCTGCTGAGCATTGTTAAACTGAGGCTGTCCATTATAAGGGTTCTGCTGAGCGTTATTAAATTGGGGCTGTCCATTATAAGGATTTGGCTGTCCGTTGTATGGACGCTGGTTTGGCATTGGAGCCGGTGCACCGCAGTTCGGGCAGGTTCGAAAGTTATCCGGATATTGTGTTCCGCATGATTGACATTGCATAAAATGTCTCCCCCTTTTGTATTCATTATATTA
>ERZ780228.931-NODE-931-length-21921-cov-3.947453_pt1 | contig 21921 bp, 22 predicted proteins | sample MGYA00511015_ERZ780228 | MGnify/ENA primary metagenome ERZ780228 (study PRJEB29588, sample SAMEA2161897) | human gut metagenome | biome: human gut; feature: human-associated habitat; material: faeces | place: Denmark | collected 2008/2010 ...
ACCCTACAATTCTTGAAGCCAACTTTTAGTCGACCCTATCTAATTGCGGATTACCGTAAAAAAGCCATCTCTTTACGAAATGGCTAATGGTTTCCTATCCTGCATAATCCTCAGAATAATCATATTCTGCAGGTTCTTCTGGCTGATAGTAATATTCATCATTTTCCTCATAAGAAGGTTCTTCATACGTATAATAATCTTCATCTGTTTCTTCACTATTGTTATTCATCTCAGCAAACTCTTGAGCATTACCTACTGAATTATCTTCACTCGGTTTTTGAGAAAAACCAGAAGTATCTTTTACAGAAGATGCCTTTTTACCATCCAAGATAGCTTGAATCTTCCTTCTTGCGATATCATTCATTTCTTCATTTTGAACAATGACTGAAGCATAACCTGAAGAAGCATAACAGAACCTAGAATCTGAATCACCTACAAGTGAATATGATTCAAATTTCCAATCTGGCATATTATTCAATTCATACTTGATAAAATCACTGATTTCATCATTCGATAAGTTTGTATCAAAAGCTACAGCCAATGCATCCATAAACTTACCATAGTTTGTGATCATCTTAGGTGAAACAATACGTTTGAAAATAGCTTTAAATACTTTCTGTTGGTTACGCACACGCTGATTGTCACCATCCAAATAGGCATGTCTTTCACGCGCAAAGGCTAATGCCGTTTCACCATCCACATGATGTTGACCGACACTTAAACCAGGCTGTCCATTCGCATAAAGAATATCAACTTCTTCACCCTTTTGAATGTCCAAATCAATTCCATCTAATGCATCCACTAAGTTCACTACACTAGAGAAGTTAATACGAATATTATAATTGATTTTTATACCCAATGCTTTTTCAATCGTTCTTTCCGTACACTTCACACCCATTAAACCAGAATGCGTTAATTTATCTTTACTACCTTCAGGACAAGCATTATCCCCAGTTTCATCACACACCAAGTCTACATAATAATCTCGAGGAATACTCGTCATTAAAATACGACCTGTTTTAGGATTTACCGTCAGTAACATATTCGCATCACTACGCGTATTACTATCCTGTAAAGATCCATAAGAGTCATTACCACTCACTAAAATTGTAAATGCATCTTTAGTAATATTTTTAACTGAATCACTCGGGTTATCTGTCTTGTCTACTTTTGTATATTCTACATTTTGATAAATTGTTTTCGAATCCGTTTGAAAACTAAAATACGCCTCACTCTCATGAAGAATATCACGATACTTCTCATTTAAACAAATCGCATCGACTTCATCATCATAGAAAGCTGTCATCAAATCATCTAATGAATCGTAATCCTTTGTCTTATAAGAAATCTTTTTCTTATCTAAAGAATCCAACATACGCTGAGTCGCTTTCTTATCCACACTCAACATTGTGCCAATTGTCTTTTTCTTCAAATTATTCTCGTTCTTGATTGAAGAAGCTTTCTTAACAACAATCGAAGTAGTTGTCGCCTTACTATCCGCAAGACTCGTTACAACATCAAACGTATCCTTTGTCTTAAACATAAAATAGTTTCCATACGCAAGTCCAATGCACATACATAAAGAAATAATCCCAAATATAAAACGACTAAAGAACTTCTTTGCCTTAAACCTCATTAAAATAGTCAGAATTAAGGCTAATAGTATGAACACCAATGAAACTAATATTATTAATTTAAAAGGTAACAAATCCAAACGGATCATTTGAAAAATAAATGCACCCAACGCAATAAACATAAATACAGTTAAAAACTTACTGATAGGACGCTTATTTTTCTTCTTTTTCTTTTTCACATTCTGCGAAAGTTTTACATCCTTTTTAGACATATTAAAATCTCCTATAAACTCTTTTGTAGCTCACAATTACATATTATATAATAAATGACCATGAGTTGGCAAATTCACACAAAGAGTGCGAGATTACATGAACCTTTCACAACGAAACGCAAAACCTTTAAATCCACCCTGTTTTGCTTCATATAAATTCTTTTCATAGTTCAATAAATTAGCTTTATATTTATACTCCAATGACTTCGATGAATAGTCATTCAATACATCAAAGTATAATAAAAATAGTCCTGCTAATACCAATACACAAGAAGCAAGTATTAACCAAACAACTGGAACAATCAAATAAATTACATTCAAAATTAGAACACTAGTAAAACAACTAAAAGTTGAAATTAGCAAACCAATATGACATCTATGATACTTCTTGCTTAGTTCTTCAAACTTACGAACATTCGTATGAATTCTATTTTGCATATAATCTGTAGTTTCCATAATAAACAACACCTCACAATGAAATTATACACCCACAAAACAAAAAAAGAGCAAGGAATATCCTTACTCTACATCATCCGCTGATTTACCAGCAAGAACAGCATTAATTTTATTCTTAGCCGTTGTTACCGTACTTTGATCTGGAACCATTACATAAGCAGCATCGCCAAGTTCAGCACACATCAATGTATCTCCAGTACCATTAACCATATATTGTTCCATTTTCCATTTTGGATTGCTATTTAATTGATATTTAATCAAATCAGAAATTTCTTGACTTGACATTGTAGTCGAGAATGTATCTGACATACTATCCATAATAGATGCATAGTTAGTTACAATTGCAGGGCTTGTAATCTTATCAACAATACCCATTAGAACTTGTTGTTGGTTCTTAGTACGTTGACGATCCCCTTCACTATATGCATAACGCTCACGAGCATATCCTAATGCCTGTTCACCATTTAAGTGGTTCACACCAGCATGTACACTTAACCCTGGAGCATGTAAGAAGTTACTGCATTCATAACCTGGTTCAACATTTACATCAATACCACCAACGGCATCAACAATATCTGTTACAGTATCGAATCCAACTTTAAATGTATAGTTAATTTCAATACCCAACAATTGTTCAACTGTACGTTTTGTTGTATTCGTACCATGAATACCCGTATGTGTAATCTTATCTAATGCCCCTTGTTGACATCCATCACCTGCATCACAAGCTGTTGTTACATAGAAATCACGAGGAATTGAAGTTAACAAAATTGTTCCAGTTTTAGGATTTACTGTAGCTACCATAATTACGTCACTACGACCATTTTCATCAAATCCACCACGAGTATCTGATCCTGAAATCAACACATTAAATGGTGTTGTAGTAATATTACTTACTGCATTGGCCTTATCTGTATTTTCTACTTTGTAAGATGTTTGATAAACAACTCGAGTATTACTATCAAAGTTTGCATAAGCTTCCATATCGGTAATCTGACTACGACTAGATTCACTAATGACAATTGAATCCACTTCTCCATTATAGAATGATTCTAACATTTCAGTCATACTGCCAAATTCTTTTTGTTCCATTGAAATTCCAGAATTAGTTAATTCCTTTAAAATCTTTTTAGAACCTGTTGTATTAATATTTGCCAAAGTACCTACACTACGACCAGCAAGATCTGTTTTCTTTTTCATATCACTTGATTCTTTAACTACAACACTAATTGTATTTTTAGAATGTTTAGCAACATTCGTCATACTTGAAAGTAGTCCACCAGTCTTTGACATATAATATCCACCTAAACAAGATCCCAATGAAATTGCCAAAGCGAAAATAATGCAAATAATTTTAGATACAACACCCTTTGTTGCAAAGCACAACAATAAGATAAAAATTAAATCTAATAATACAAATACAATTGTCATTAAAAACAATAGTTTTGTAGGCAATACATTCAATTTAATAATGTTAAACAACAAATACATTGTTGCAGCAATCATTACAATTGAAAAAATAACCCCAAATACTTTTCCTACTTTATTTTGTTTTTTATTCTTTTTCATAATAAAAATCTCCTCATGCCTTTTTTTTTCTACAAATTAAATTCTTTTACAAAAAAGGAATAGCATAATGCTTATTCCACTTTATTTAATACTGTGCCTATTACATTTACACCGTTTCGATTTAATTGTTGCAAAGCTTTCTTAGCATTATTTTTTTCAGTTTCAGGTAAAGAAACAACAAGAATCGTACCATCGACAATATGTCCTACTGGAATCACATCATTACTATCTTCTAAGCTAGGACAGTCAATAAGGATAAAATCAAATTGTTTTCTCATCTCATTCATAAATTCATTGAAATAACGACTACTTAATAAATCTAATGAATTTTTAACTTTTCGACCAGATTCCATAACATATAATAAGTTATTCGAATGATCATCTTTAAAGTTTGTACAATACTTATAATAATTATTATAATCTTGATTGAGTAACATGTCGCTCAATCCAAGTGCATTATCAATACTAAAATACTTATTAACCGTTGGTTTGTTAATATTGCAATCTATAAGCAAAACTTTAGAATGATTTGCAACAAATGTTGTTGCCAAGTTGCATGCAATTGTCGTAGTGCCTGACCCTTTGTTAGCACTTGTCAAACAAACGCTATGTACATTAGGATACTTACTATTATATCCAATATTTGTACGCAATCTACGGTACGCATTGCTACTCGCTTTATTTTTTACCATAAAATTCTCCTATTTCTCCATTGGTATCTCAGCCAAAACATCTACCCCTAAAAACATTTCGACTTCTTTATCGTTAATAAAAAGTTTATTAAATAAGAAACGTAGTACAAAATAAAGAACACTTAGAACTAAGCCAATTAAAGTTCCTATTAAAGTATTCTTTTTTACATCTGGGCTTACAGGCGTTGTGTTAACTTGTGCCTCATTCACAATTGCCACACTGCTTAAACCTAAATCGGACATCATCTCTTTTTTAAAAGCTTTAACAACGTTTTTAACAACACGACAAGATAATTTAGGATTATTTGTAGTTACTGTAATATTGTAGTTATATGGATTACTTTCATCGCGCGTAATCACAATATTTTGTAAAAGTGTATCTACATCAACATTCGTTTTAGAGCCAACTCTTTCTAAAACTATATTTCCATTCAAATAAGACGTATAATCTAATAATTCACCTTGAGGCATAATAGTAATGTCTGTACTTGAAGTATAACTTTTAGGTAAAATAAATTGTGTTACTCCAAAAGTGATTAAACCACAAACCAGTGTTACAACTAATATTGTTTTAATATTTCTTAACAGATATTTCAATAACTCTATCAAATCAATTTCCATTTCATCATTCATATAATCGTTATTCATAAATTATTTCCTTTCTATACTGCTCCTCTACCATATAGCACTTGTTTAATAGTTTTAAATAACAATGTCACATCCAACCAGAATGACCAGTTACGATAATAATATTCATCTAATAATAAACGGTGATCAAAATCTACCTCACTTCTTCCATGACTTTGCCACATTCCAGTAATGCCAGGTTTACATGCGATGACATCATAATAATAGTCTCCCATATCCTCTTTTTCTCTTGGTAAATATGGGCGAGGTCCAATTAAAGACATTTGACCTAGCAATACATTAATAAATTGTGGAAACTCATCTAAACTCTTTTCACGTAAGAATTTACCTGCACTTGTAATACGTGGATCATTCACTAATTTTTTATTCTTTGTATATTCTTCTCGAATGGCTGGATCTTTTTCCATTAATTCTTCTAGAATCTTATCTGCACCAATTACCATTGTGCGATATTTAAACATTTTGAATTCTTTACCATTCTTACCAATACGATTCTGCGTAAAGAAAATAGGACCTTTATCTCCTTCTTTGCGATTTTTAATAAAGACAAAGATTGTTAATGGTATTAAAAGTAATAAGCCACATAGTCCAGCACAAATGTCCATAATTCGTTTTAATGCATAAGATAAGAAATGTTCTAAGCCACGAGAATTTGAAATCATTAAGATTCCATCAAAATCCTCTACATTAGTATCAAAAGTTACTAAGCCATTTACTTGTGGTAAATATTTAATTACTGCTACTTTATTTTTAAATACTTCAAATACTGCATTTAAATCTTCACTATCCATTTCAGGAATCGCAATCAACACTGTATCTATATCCTTTTCTTTGATCACAGAACAAATTGAATCTAAATCAAATGTTTTATTCACATCTGCTACTTGTTCCTGTTGAATATACTTAACTTTTTTTGAATTATTGCAATTTACATAACCTACTACATCTAAAAGTGAGTACCCGTTTCCAAAACACACCATTCCTAATTTTTCTGCTGTATGACCAATGCCAACAATTAAAGTATTGTGTTTAAACCACTTTCTAAATACTTTATGAGAATATCTAGAGTTACATCCAGCAAATACAAATAAAACACAAGTTAATAAAACAAATCCGAAGAATTTCTTTATAGTCCAAGTACTAATTGGAAAAACAAGAAAACTTCCTATAAAGAAGCCAATATGGCTCAATATTATTAAGCGTATTTCATCATACATTAATAAAACTTTTCCTTGATATCTTCCAATTAATAATTGCATTAAAAAATATAATATACATAATTTCCAACACGTTTCCAAATCATATCCAGAAAATTGTATAATAAACATAAAAAAAACAAATTCAATTGTTATTTTTAAACTTCCTATTTTTGACATTAAAAACCAACTCCATATTGCCACATAATTATACTAAAAAAAAAAGAAAAGGACAAATCTTTATGTAAGCGTTAATCATAAAGTGTTCTTTTCTTTATCGAATATTAACCTTGGACAGAAGATAATACAGTAAATGTTGTTGCATCAACCATTGCCGTATTATGAATATCCTGGAATGTAAATGTGACTGTATATTGTTGTGTAGCTTCATCTAAAGTACAACCAATGTCTGTTACATCTTCTTGTCCAAGTCCTGCATTAGCAAGAGCTGCATCAATAGCTGCTTGTTGATTTTCATCAAAAGAAGTTGATTCTTTTTTTTCTTCTTTTTTTGTTTCTGTTTCAGATTTAGTTTCTTCTTTCTTTTCCTCTACAGGTTCAGTCGTAGAAACTTCTTCACTATTGCTTCTTTTATAATTTCTTTCTTGTATAATACCATCTTTACCAATCTTATACTCATAAGAACCAGTATTTGTATCAAAGCTTACAGTATAATACTTTTTTTCTTCTTGAATAGATACATTCGAACATTCTTTTTTAGTGGCATTCGCATCATCTCTTGCGACTTCTAAAATATCATTTTGGGTGATTTCTAAATTACTATTGCCACATCCAGTTAATAATAGAGTTGAAGCTAAGATAATAAAACTAATTCTTTTTCTTCTTTTTACCATTGTCTTCTCCTCCATACCCATATCCGTAGCCATATCCATAATTACTGTCACTTGCTGATTCTACTTTATTTAATACAACACCCATGACGTGGCCACCATTTCTTTCTACGTCATTAATGGCAGCTTTTACTTTACGTTTATCAGAAGATTTTGCATCAACTACATATAGTACTCCATCACTTACATTACATAATGGAATGGCATCTGATGCTACCGCAACTGGTGGGCAGTCAATAATAATATATCCAAATTCTTTACGTGCTTGATCTAAGAATTTAGCTAATCTTTTTGAACCCAATACTTCACTAGGATTTGGTACTCTATGTCCAGCAGTAATGACAGATAATGGATATCCACCATCATATTGTACATCCTGTACTCCTTCAAATGAATGAATACTTACGCCTTCTCTAAATTCAGAAATAATGTTTGTTAATCCTGAACGATTTGAAATTTGAAGTGTTTTATGAACTGAAGCATTTCTCAAATCACAATCAATTAATAACACATTTTTATATTTAGCCGCCATAATTCGAGCTAAATTACAAGCTATAGTACTCTTACCTTCATTCGGAATTGTACTTACTACGTTGATTACTTGAATCGCATCATCCATTTGACTAAATTCAATATTCGTACGTAATCCACGATAGATTTCATCCACATCAAATTGATTTCTTTTCTTTCTTGCCATTTCTATCTCCCAAAGAAACCAAACAGTTTCTTTTTCTTCTCAACCTCAATATTTAATATCTCTTTATCACTCAACAACAACTTAGGATTCTCATAAAATAAGATGTCCGCATTTTCAGAACCAATACGCTTAGAAACAACAGAATATACATCACTCAATTGTTCAATACGATTACCACTCGCTCTGTGCGTATCTGTGCATATGACATCACAATATCCATTGTCCAATAATTCTAATGCATTAGCTTGTATTTTCTTTCCATTTACACCAAGAATAGAAGTACGATTCAATTGTAGTATACAACCCATATCTACCCAATGATCAATGATTGAATAGTCTAAACCATCATGGAAATATCTTTCAATATGAGCCAGTACAGGAACAAAGCCTTTCATCTTCAATTCATATAAACATTCATCTCTATAATCAATCGAATGAATATCACGAAGAACATTATATTCAACTAACATATATTTACTACTATTTAAAGTAGGATACAAATCTAATTCCAATCCTTCAATAAATTCACTATTCATCATCACTTCCCCACCAAAATAAATAGGGATAGGACTCATCTTTCTTAATTCCAATTGACGAGTTACCATTTCATTATAGATATGAACATCTAATTGACCAGGAATAAAATGAGGCGTACTACAAATACCTACAATACCATCATCCTTAGCTAACTCTAAAGCGTTTACTGCATCCTCAATACAAGGCATACCATCATCAATACCCCAAGCAATATGAGAATGCAAATCAATATACTTAGCCATTATAGTTCAGGAATCTCGCAGAATACTGGAATACCCAAATACTTTTCTGTCTCTTCCTTCGTACGTAAACGATTATCAAATAAGAATCTCAACGATGCATAACCACAACCAAGTACAAAACCAACCATAGTCGCTAATAAAGTATTCTTCTTAACATTCGGACCACTAGGAATATAAGACAATTTCGCCTTATCAACAACTTCAATATTACGAACATTCAAATTCTTCTGCATTGTACGAATAAAAGTACTTACTGTATCATTAGCAATATCCTTAGATAATTTAGGATCTGTAGTTGTAGCTGAAATCGTAATAATCTCTGTGTTTGACTCATTCGTTACACTCACAAGCTTTTTAACACTATCAGCACTCTCTAATCCAACATCCTTGGCTACCTCAGACATAATATTGTTTTGAGTTAATAAATTAACAGCATTCGTAACCAATTTACTATTGGCCATCTGCGAATTATAATCCAAAGACCCACTCTCACTAATCTGTGGAGTTAAATAAATTGATGTGCTAGCTGTATATGTTGGAGCAATCAATAACTTAGTCCCAAAGAAACCACCAACACCAAACAATATACATAGAACAATTATTAACTTAATATGTTTTAATATAGCGCTAAATAATTCTAATAAATCAATAACATCTTCATCATCTTCAACATTTGATACATTCAAAAATGTATCATAGCGTCCTATTCTTTTATACGACATAAATACTTACCTTCCTACCTTTTAAAATGAAGCATGGTCTAGAAAAGCATTGTTCCCTAAACATTCATTCAAAAACAATATTTAATATACCATAAAACATACAATTATGTTTGAAAATAATTGTTAATCTTGTGTTAACATGTTAACTAAATGTTATAAGAGTATTCTTCATAGAGGAATGTACTGATTAATTTGAATCTAGTTATTTTATATTTTCAAACTTCAAACTTTTTCATAATAAGTACTTGAATTTTATATAGTTTACTTTCTATTTGTTTTTAAAAGCTACTTTAGTTTTCAGAATTTGACTTAATTCCCTCATCTCATTTTTATCAAATATTAGTAAAAATTCAAAAACATATCCAATCAAAGCTACAATCAAAATATTAACAAAAAAATGTGTCCAATCTGGAAATAGCATTATTTTTTTAAATACAAAAAACATAATACATATTATAATCAGTTGTTTCCAAGATTGCATTTCTGTTTTCCAAAATATCCATAACGGTTTATTTAATAATCTTGCAGCACATGCAGGAACAATAACACCATGTGTAAAGCCCAAGATAAGGGTACTTGTACCTGCAATAGCATAAACTCCTAAATTTGTAAATTTTAATAAAGCTAATGTTGTAAATATACTAACAATACTCGAAACAAATAGCGTAATAGAATATATTCTTACTTTATCAATAGCAATAAAAACGGAATGAATACTATACATATAGGTACTTATTATTATGTCTAATAGTACAATTATCATAAGTACATAAATTTCTAAAAACTGTGAACTAGTATAGTTTGTATTTCTTAACCAAAGCAATAAAAAATCATATCCAAATACAATTATTCCTGCATAAGGAACTGTGAAAAAAACTGTTAATATTTTTAGCTGTGCATTGGCCTCATCAATCAATTTATTATTTCCATTAGATGCAAAAACTTTAGTTAGTGCAGAAGAAAAAATATTTGAAAACACGCCCAAAGCATTACTTAAAGCTAAAGGAATCTGTTTAGCTAATGATAGACGTCCCATAATTGCACTACTAATAAACCAATTACTGAATAATAAATCTAAACCATTTAGAAGTAAATTGCTTATATTAGATATTAAAACCCAAAATCCAGATTTTACTAATCTTTTCAGTTTGTAGAAAGAATAGTAATTCTTTTCAATTTTAAAATCAATAAATAATTTTTTTGTTACTTCATAATTACCCCACAATGTTATCAATCCAGCACATAATGTTGCTAAACTTAAATAATAAACTTTTGGCGGTAAAACCATAAACAATACAAAAACAAACACACTTTTAACAACATTTGAAATAATTTGTACAAGAGAATTATAATGCATTTTTCCTGTTGTAAAAGCTGCGGCTGTATAGACAGTGCCAATTAATGATGTTCCCATATTTACAAAACTTAACAAGAAAGTAAGCTTAACTTGTTGAATTAAAGCTGGACTAATGTTGATAATCAACTCCATTTTCCAAACAAATAAAATAGAAATAATTAGTATCAATCCATATAAGAAACAGTTTGCTATAAAAACAGAACAGAAATATGATTTAGCTTCATTAATTCTTCCTGAATTATATTCAATTGATATATATCGACAAGCCATTGAATTTATTGCAACAGAAACTAAACTCGCATATGAAACAAAATTGTTTGCTAAATTAATGAATCCATATGCTTCTTCACCTAGTTTTCCTACAACAAATGGAGATAACCAGAAACTTATAAACATTTGAACTCCAAGAGTAATTAATGCTGCAAAAACATTGATCAATGTCGATTTTCTACTCTGCATCTACTATTTCTCCAATATGTGCATTTCTTAACGTATCAAAAAAGAACATAAATCGTTCTTTAAATAAAACTTTACGTTTTAAATTACCTAACATTCTTTTTAAAGTACTTTGCTTATTTACATATTGCCCTTTAAAAGTCTTCACATCAAATTTAGCTTCTTTACTAACAGCCGAAATTTTACGTGCATAATCTACATTCATTCCAAATGGATAACAATACATCGGTTCAAGTACACGAATACCAGGCTTATTCACTATATAACGATTTAATTGAGATTCATCATGCCATTTAGCTATCACATTCTTTTTTAAATCTTCTTCTATGTTTCGTTTAAGAGTTTTTGACATCTTAATAAAGGCTTCACTACGCCCACAAAACATAGCTCCAATCACATAATCGTGACCACAATTCCAAGGAATGTAAGCCGTAGATTTTCTACTTCTTTCATATGGAAAATTTATTATACTCTTACCGTAATACCCCGGATGGGATGTTACAGATAATATTTCATTATCTCTAGGTAAAAACTCTTCAGGTGTAATAATATCATCACAAACCATATTTGCATTTGAAAACATTAAATAATCACATTTTTGTAAATCTTCTTCTACCTTTAAAAAAGTGGAAAATCTAAATAAAGTAATTAAAGGCCATGGTTGTGGTTCAATTTTAATCACTTTAACAAATTCATTTTCTTGCTCATAAACAGTATCAGCATCAGTAAATACAAAATACTTTTTTTGATAACTTGGTAAAAATTTTTCTTCAAATGATTCATAAAAATCTTTCCAAAATAATATATAAGGTCCCGTGCATATATATAAAATTCCAATACTTTTATTCATAAAAAAACTCGCTTTCCCTACACATTAATTAAATGCCAATTATCTTCATATAAATCAATTGGCATATCAACAGCCATCCATTTAGAAGGGGCAATCACAATTTTATCTTCAAATTTAGATAAATATTGAGCCCACCATCCAAAAGTAGTATTCCCTATTATGAAATGTTTACATTCACTCATAACAGACAAAGATACATATACAGGTTTAGTTTTATCTTGTACTACATAATCAAATTTGGATGAATCAATCAAATGTTCTAAGACATAATCCACATTATCTGAACATATAAAGAATAATGGATTTTCAACAGTTTCAATGATATATTCAATAGCTTGCTTCCAATAGCTCATTGTACATACATCATACATCGAACTTCCAACATTATGTTCTACTTTAACACTAATGCATACACTATTTCTATTTCGTAAAGTTTGAATATCTGGATACTCCTCATATCCTTCAAATTGCTTTCCATCAAACAAATTAATCAAATCTGGTTTAATATCGTTAAAATATTTCTGTGATTGAAAATAACCTTCAATATATATGGGTTTATTATAATTTAAATGCGATTCAATATAACCATTTTCACAAAAAAACATTCCTTCTTTATTAAAGAATTTATTTAATTTATTTTCAATTTCATATTTTTTTACGAAATCCTTATTTCTTGTAAACAAACGATATACTTTTCTTAAAAAATATTGACTAGAATAAATATATTCTTTTTCAATAATGCTATCATGAATATATTCAACATTAGGTAGATCATAATATACCAATGAATTCTCCCATTTACATCGAACAATATCTGAATCATCCATTATAATTTTTGTGTTTTTAGGCATTTTCAATTGAATTGCCCTAGCAAAAGCATATTGAAACAATTGATTACCTATTCTGCCTTGCAAAGGGAGATAAATCGTATTTTTATTCATTTTTGTCATTACTTTCCCACCTTTTCGTTTCAAAATTATATTTTTTTAACACTTTTGCTGGATTTCCTGCTGCAATGCAATAATCAGGTATTGATTTTGTAACCACTGATCCAGCTCCAATTATACATTTTTCACCAATTGAGACACCTGATAAAATACAAACTTGTTCACCAATCCAGCAACCATTCCCAATGTAAACATTCTTAGCTGATAACGGTTGACTCATATATGGAATATCTAATTCTGGATTAATTCCATGATTCTCGTTTGTAACAAGTACATTTGAAGCAAATAAAACATTGTCTCCAATTATAATTTTAGCTTGAGAAGACGCCAAAGCTGAAAAACCAAATCCAATATAACAATCGTTTCCTATTTGAATATTTATATCATTACTATTACCGTAAACTGAAAGTCGACTGTTAGTAAGTATTGTAGTATTATGACCAATTTTAATGTTTTTGTAACCTGACAATTGCAAATATGGCTTAAGTATTATAGAATTTGATCCAAATTCATAAAACTTATTTTTTATTTTGAATCCAATTTCTTGTCTTAATATCAAAACACATTTAAAATAGTGCCATATCTTTTGCAATTTCTCATAAATCATTTTAAAACCCCTTTTATTTCAATTTTTTATTCTCAAGAATTTTTTTTATCTTTGTATCATCTCCCCAAACCGCCTTACTATCATAAGGACGATCAGGAAATTTACCATAATCTAGTTTTATACTGTAATTGTTGTCTTTGATAAATCTTTCAACTCTATCCGCTAATTTTTCTGGCCTACCGTGACATATATTAATAATTCCATTTATATCTGTCTGTTCAATCGTAGCTGCAACTTGTTCTGCAAACTCATTATAGTCAATAAAATCCCATTGATTTTGTCCAGTTGTAAATGGAAAATTTGTACGACCTTCTTTTTCTGCTTGAGTAATTTTAGAAAAAATTGAACAACCATGTTCAGTATTTCCAACTATATAATATCCTCTTAACCATTGAAAAATCACATTATTATTTTTACATAACAATTTTGTCATGTTGCGTAATGCATCCTTAGATATTCCATATAAACTTTCAGGATTAGTTGGTGTACTTTCTTTTATACTTCCTTCATAGAATCCAACTTCGTGCATAGATCCCATAACCGCTATATGTTTAACACCTGATTTAACCATTTTTTCAAAAAATATGTAATGCTTTAATAAATCTTCAATGTGAGAAATATCATTATGTACAAATCCATTTCTCCATGCCATATGCAGTAAAACATCAGGTTTTCCTAATTCATTAAAAGGATCTTTTAAATCAAAAATATTACATTTTACAATACTTGCTCTCTGATCCACACCATCACTAGTTTCATAACAAACCGCAACTACATCCATTCCATCATCACATAACTGTCGAACTACCCCAGTTCCTAAATACCCATTTGCTCCTGTTACCGCAATTTTCATTATTAAAAACCTCTCTTTACTATCATTTATAACAAATTCCTTATTTTTATACATATTTTTTCATACCCAAGATAATATGTATTGCGATTTAAGATCAACTTTATAACTTTTTTAAAAGTTGGATGTTCTCTAACACCTTTTTTTAACTGTTGAAAAATCTCATATTCATCTATCTCGTTTGTAAAACTTGCTGAATTTAAATATTTGTTTACACTATTTTCAGAAACCCCTTTTTTTCTATTTTTGGATATAAATCGCCTTAACACGTATTGAGCCCCTTTATTACTATTTGATACACTATCTGATCGGATTCTATATTGTAAGACAACATCATTAATATTCCCTATTCTGAAATTATTTTGTAATGCTCTACAAATAAAATCATAATCTTCACATCTTGGAATATTTCGATATCCGTTCAACTTGATATAAACATCTTTTTTTACAATCCATGTTGGATGCGGTAAACAATTCCCCCATTTCAAGAAAATTTCAAGAACTTTATGATTAGAAGGAAAATTTAATCTAGAAATAAATTCTCCTTTTTCATTAATAAGTTCTAAATTACCACCAATAATATCCAAATCTCTCATTTTTAATTCTTTTAATTGCTTTTCCAACCTAGCAGGCTTGCTAATATCATCAGCATCCATTCGAGCAATATAATGTCCTTTAGAAGCTGTAATTGCTTTGTTTAGACTCTTTACAAGACCTATATTTTCACTATTCTTAATTATTTTAATACGAGAATCATTGAATGATTGTAAACAACTAATAAGCTCTTGATTATTGGGGTTATCAATGACAATAATAAATTCGATATTAGAATAGCTCTGGTTTAAAATAGAATTAACACTTTTCCTAATTTCCTCATTTGATTCATTATAAGTACTCATTATTACGCTTATAAGATCACTCATAATTATTTCCCCTCCTCTTAAAACTTTCCAGAACATATTTTTCCCCAATTATTAAATATGGTAAACAACTATAATCAATAATATCATTATCAATAAAATTAATACAGGCTACAATAATTATTAAAATCAAAACAAAAGTATTATCGCTATACTTATTTGCTATACAATATATAATAGCACTTAAAAAAATCAACATAACAATACCATACCTAATAGCAAGAAACGCATATCCATTATCAATTACTATTTTGTTATCAAAATACATTTCGTTCGTCATTTGGGCAATTAAATGTATACCCTCGGTTTGTATAATTTTATAAATAGCTGTAAATCTGTACGATAGAATAAAATCTAGCTTTTGAAAAAAGTCTATATGATCCATTAATAAAGGCACTACCAATGATATCATACTCAAAAAAGGGATTATAATTTTAGCAAAAACACATAAAATATTGTTAATTATATTTTTAAATTCCCTCTTTTGTAGAAATGAGTCAACGAACCATTTACTCCCTATCAATAACAGAGTCGCAACTAGAACATTTCTAGAACCACATAAATAATAAATCATAAAGTTCATTATGATTAAAAACATATAATGATTTTTCTTATAAATACCACTTGACAAGCCATATCCAACTAAATATGAATAAATTAATGGTAAAACATTACTATGATAAAAACCAAGAGTGTGTCTTTCACTATCCCCAACCCATCTATTTGTTAATCCATCTTTGAATATTCCTAAACTTAATAACAAAAATGTTATGACTGTAAAAATTAACAAAGTATAATATGCCAATTTTATAATTTTATCATCTTTGATTTTGGTAGAATGAAATGCAAATAAACTAATTATTATAAAAACAAGAACACCTGACTTTATTAATAATATAAGGTCAATACAAAGCAAAACAATAAACAGCAATGTTTCTTTTCTTGTATATGTACCTAACAAAATACCTATTAATAGCAATACTAGTGAAATGTATTTGGCAAATATAGTAAACGAATAAAAAACATTAATATCAGATACATCTCGATTGAATAACGAGAAAACAAACAGGACATATGAAATCAAAAAAAGAAAGTTTGCTATTTTATGATTTAGATTTATTTTACATTTCATCGTTCTTACCTTCCTATTTTTAATTTTATAATCAATCTAATTTATTTTTTACATATAATAAAGTACATAAAGATAAATATAACCCATACTTCAATAATAATAACAAATAGAAATGATCTTTTTGTAAATATCCCTTAATAGACGCTAAATAATTCAACGACTCATTAACATATTTATCTTCTTTAATACTCTTTAAATAGATTCTATGTTCCGAATATGAATCCCAATTATTATACCTTGACTGTGTAATTGCTCGTCCTGCTGTCTGCATCACTTTTATCGCAAATAAATTATTAAAATCTATAAGATTCCAATTATTTTCTTGTTGTTTAATCTGATCCAATATCACTTTAAATCCAAGATAATAATCTTTATCAAATTTACGCGTCATCCCACTACCGATACGATAATCGTACAATTCATCATTTAAATAAACAAATGTATCCGCATTATTATATACTTCTATACTTTGTAACGAATCCTCACCATTTGATACATTATAAAAACAAGTATAATCTTTATCTATATCAATACACATTTTCTTATAACTTTTAGTACATAAGCTAACGACTTTATGATTCTTCAAGTACATTTCTAACACACTATTTTTATCAATAATCGAATTTTGAGATTCGGTAAATATGTTATTACATGCAATTAACTTTTCATTGTTTACCAAATAATTATAATTAAATAAAAGAACATCAGGCTCATTATATTTTTCTATATTTGTTTTAAGCTTTATTAACATATTAGATTCTAATAAATCATCCGAATCACAATTAATAATATACTTTCCAGATGCTATTTTATATCCATATCTTCTTGTAGCTAATAGGCCCTCATTTTTCTTATGAAACACTTTAATCAAATCAGGATAGTTTATATTATACATGTCACATATTTTAGAACTCTTATCCGTTGAACCATCGTCAATCAATAATATTTCACAATCATTATCAATTGAATTTACTTGTTGTAATATAGAGTCTAAACATTCTTTTAAGTATTTTTCTACATTATATACTGGAATAACAATACTAAATAACACTACTACTCACCAACTTCTTTCTTTTACTTATATAAACCTAAATTGAAAATATATTCATCTTCATAGGTACCACCATTCAATGCATAACTAAATTTCGACCCTTGAGTTATGGAACTAATTAAATATTTACATTTTGAAAGTAAAATCATTTTCACTAAATAGTTTTGTCCTCGTTGCTTTTTATCATCATTTAAAACACCCGACCTACTCAAAACATCTTTCCCATCATAGTTTCTAATAAATGAGTCAAATGATACAATTCTTATAATATCTCCAAATTTATTTGTCAATTCATCATAGATATCTCCATCTTCAGTAACTAAATAAATAGGTGCATTATACTTAAGTAAAAACAATTTAATTTGTTGTTCAACCATAAATACATCTGGCTGAACATATTCTCCTGATGGACGCAATTTTATATAATCAGTGCCTCTTACATAAACACCAATACAATTTTCAATATCAAGTTTTTTTGCTTCTTCGTTTACAATTCTAACTACATCATCACTAAAAAATAAATTAGATTTTAATAATTCATAGCTTTGTTTTTCTATTCGTTTATCAAAGAAAATCTCTTCTTCAAACAATCCTTTTGAATTAATGTCATTAAAAGTCCATCCAGATAGATAGACGTTTTTACTTGTATAAACTTCTTCCTCGCTTATATTAGACACAGGTTGAAAGAAATAATTCCAAGCATTATTCTTTCCGTCGTAATATTGCGTTTTAAAATTTTTCCAATCAACAAAAGGAACGTATCCTTCTTTTATAGCATGGTCTATATATAAGACTTGCTTAAAAATCAAAGAAAGCAATCCTTCTACTCCATCTTGATAATCAGGCTTAATAACATATATTACTTCATCTTTATTCTGGTCTCCATAAGTTTCTTTTCTTTGAAGTATATCTCTTCTTGCAATAAAGTAATACATATATTTCAGTTTATATCCTAAAAATCTGTGCTTACGTTGAAACCCCAATCCTAAAGGCATAATCTAGTTCCTTTCATTTAAACTAATATTAGTTATTTTATGATTTTAATAATCAAATAACTCTTTAACTATATCTTCTAAATCATCACAAAATACTTTGTTATTACTCTTCATTTTATTATTCATATTTGTAATAATAGTATCGTAATTTTTTATAACTTCCCCAAGTTTGTTAATATCTTCAACTGGAATAATTGTTCCCATTCTTTCTGCAACATTTCTAGCAAATTCAACTTGATGATCATTAACATGCTCATCGAATTTTTTTTGTCTAGGTACAACAATTGGAGTTTTACCAATCTGAAGAGGCATTATAAAACTTGCCGGTCCTCCATGAGTTATCACAATACGAGCATCTTCTACGTTTTTAATCATTTGTTTATAAGGAATTAATTTATCCCATTTACAATACTTAGGTTCATATGTGCTATAACCAGTTTGTATAATAACATCCTCAGTAATCACACCATCTCTTTTTAGATTATCTATTTCTTGCACAAGTCTATTAAATGGTTGCTCATGCGTTCCTACTGTTACAAATATCATCTTTTTCACCTCTAGAAAATACTTCCAAGATTTATTGCTTTTGGATATACCTTTTTTTGTTCATCCCATTGAACAATAAACCTATCTACAATCGGATATACCATCTTACCTGTCATTGTTGGTTTATCAATTCTATCAAATACTTCAATATAAATTAGTTTAGCTCCCATCATTTTACCTAAATAAAAGAATGGAACAGCTACAGCTGCACCAGAAGAAATAATCAAATCTGGTTTTTCTTTGTGTAATACCTTCCACGCAATACGTGTATTTTTAATTAAAGCTTTTATACTTCTATTCGTTGGATAATAACAAGGATACATCTTTTCACCTTCAAGCACACTTCTTGCATCCTCTTTATCGAATGTAACCCAAAAGTGATTTTTATTTTTCCAAAATGGCTTCAACATATATAAATGTGTCAAGTGACCACCTGAAGACCCAACAAGACAAACTTTCATTTTTTTTTGTTCCATTGTACATTCCTTTCCCTTGTAAATTTAAACAGCACCTTTTTTACATACTACAACTAGTACTGTTTTTAATAGAATCTTAATATCTAAACCAAGATTCCAATTCTCAATATAATATTTATCTAATTTTACTACTTCATCAAAATCTATAATTTCACTTCTTCCGCTTACTTGCCACATTCCAGTTATTCCTGGTTTAATAGCTAGTCTTGCAAAGTGTTGATACTCATATAAATTTGTTTCTGATATTAAAGGAGGTCTAGTTCCTACTATAGACATATCTCCTTTTAATACATTAAAAAATTGTGGAAATTCATCCAAGCTAGTTTTACGAATAAACTCACCAATACCTGTTTTATGAGATCCATCAGGCATTACTTTATTTCCAATAACCCGAGGATCAAAATCAAGTTTAAACATCTTTCCATCCCCAAGCATATTGTCTTTCATTAATTCTGCTTTTCTTTCTTCAGCATCTAAGTACATACTTCGAAATTTGTACATCTTAAATTTCTTACCATTCTTACCAACTCTTTCTTGTGAAAATAAGATGGGGCCTGGACTAGCAATATAAATTGCAGGTCCAACAAAGATACAGATAATTAGTGTTAATATACATCCTAATACACCACAAATAATATCAAACACTCTTTTTAAGAATAATTCATTTAATGAAGCATAATTGATACTTGTAGTAAGTACTGTATAATCTCCAATCTTTTCAACAAATTGTTTCTTACCAGGTGAATTGACTACCTTAGCTAAATTCATATGTACGGTAATACCAGCCAACGTTAATTGTTCAATCAATGTATTAGGATACGCAATTTCTTTAGGTAGTACAATTAATACTTCATCTACCCATTCTTTACATGCATACATACCAACTGTTTCATTATTTGCTACTACAGAAACATCGTTAATTTGATTCCCAAGTAAATCCTTATCCAATAAAGCAACACCAACAATGTCATAACGAGAATAATTATTCTTTTCTACATTATCAATAACTTTATCAGCAATAGTACTAGATGTAACTATTAATAATTTTCTTCTCTTTCCACTATTCACACCATTTTTAACATTACTCTTCCACAGTTCTCTTACTATATATGTCAATATAAAGTAAATACCAATAGTTAAAAATAAGATAAATCTCGAAAAGAAAATTCCTTTTTGAACTGTAAACAAATATAAAACAGCCAATAAGCAAACAATAAAACCATGTTTTAATGTTTTTACAAACTCTTGATAATGTCCTCTTTTTAATACACCCTTTAATGTACCAAAAATCAGTAAAACCATTAAATCAGCTACTTCTAATATGATAGCCATATTCCTATATAAGAAATTATTATATAGATGTATATTTCCATTCTTAATAAAATATGCCATCATAAATGCAATTTGCAAACATATCATATCAAGAATGATAAAATCGATATGCTTCAACCACCCATTTGCATTCTTCCTATACATAATACTCTCCCATTCCTATAAACAATAAAAAAAGCTTATTAGAATTTTACAAGTCTTAATAAGCAATGAAATATGAAATTTTAGATACACTCCTCCCTACCCATAACCCAGTAGAAGATGAACGAATCAATCAAAAATGCGGTAAGCCAGCTATTTCTAATATCATCTAAATGTATCATTTTTATTCCTATTACCTTACAATAGTCATAACTATTCCACAATATAACTATCGCCTAATAATTTTATCCTATATATATAATATGTCAATTACCATTTAACACTTGAATTTTGAAACAAAAAGCACAAAAAGAAAAAGATATACTTTACTTAAGCCAAATATTAAAAATATCAAAAAGCAAAATAAATTTTAAAAAATTTGCTTTACATATAGAACATTTAAGATAATTTAGACCACTGTTTTTATAACCAACCAAATGTAAACGCATACAGATATCTAAATGACTTCTTTATAATACTGAACCTTCACTTGTTATCTTAGTGAAGGTTCATTCATTTACTCTATATACTTATTTTTTATTAACTTACACTATATAAGTGCTATGTTTGAATTCATTAACTTATTTTACATTTTAATATCACTAATTTTATTTCCATAATTTTTCAGGATATACACCATCTTCAATTAATTGTTTAAAGGCATTTTGTACATATTCCTTATCTTCAGCATATGTTACGCCAAACCATTTATCATGCGTTTCAAGTACCTTCACATTGATACGATCTTCCCTCAATAATTCAGCCACAATATTTGGAAGCAAATACTCCTTCTTCATCGGATTAT
>ERZ780228.936-NODE-936-length-21859-cov-5.269721_pt1 | contig 21859 bp, 15 predicted proteins | sample MGYA00511015_ERZ780228 | MGnify/ENA primary metagenome ERZ780228 (study PRJEB29588, sample SAMEA2161897) | human gut metagenome | biome: human gut; feature: human-associated habitat; material: faeces | place: Denmark | collected 2008/2010 ...
CCGAGTCCGCCGGTCTCAAGCACATCTCCGGCACCGGCGGCCAGCTGGACTTCGTCATGGGCGCCTATCTGTCCAAGGGCGGCAAGAGCTTCATCTGCCTGTCCTCCACCTTCTTTAATAAGAAGACCGGCCAGATGGAGAGCCGCATCCGTCCCACGCTGGAAAACGGCAGCATCATCACCGACACCCGTGCCAACATCCACTACCTGTGCACGGAGTTCGGCTGCGTGAACCTGAAGGGCCTGACCACCTGGGAAAAAGCTGAGGCCCTGATCAACGTTGCACATCCCGACTTCCGCGAAGACCTTATCAAGGAAGCCGAAAAGATGCATATCTGGCGCAGGAGCAACAAAATCTAACATGTGTCGTGGGTATTCCTGCTGCCTGCGGCAGGAATGGAGTTTATCACATGATGGACAAAAAGCCGCACATCAAGCCCTATCTTTACGGGATGCTGGCCGGGTTCGGAGCGATCTCCCTGAGCATCATCTTTTTCTTCCTGATCTACCGCTTTGACGGTTTTGGCAACGCGATTTCGACCCTGACCGGCATTCTGATGCCGTTCATCTACGGTGCCGTCATCGCCTACCTGCTCAAGCCCGTATGCAACACCATCGAGAGCTTTCTGCGCCGCTTCATTCCGGAAAAGATGCATGGTCTGGTCAATGTGCTGTCTATTACACTGACCATCCTGTTCGGTCTGCTTCTCATCTACGCTTTGTGCATGATGATCATTCCGCAGCTCATCACCAGCGTGACCACCCTGTACTACACTGCACAGCGCAACCTTGCAAAGTTCGTGCAGTGGGCGAATCATGTGGAGTTCATTGAAAACAACCAGCAGATCATGAACATGCTCAACTCTGCTTATGCCACCATCAGCACCAATTTCGATGATCTGATCAAGACCCGGCTCCTGCCCTCCATGCAGAACATCGTCAGCGGTGCCGCCATTGGTGTGCTGAACGTTGTAATGGTAGCCAAGAATCTGGTCATCGGCATCATCGTGGCCGTGTACATGCTGGCCAGCCGCAAGCGCTTTGTGCAGCAGGGCAAGCTGGTGCTCTACAGCATCTTCAAGCCCCGCTGGGCAGAACTCATCAAGGAAGAAGCGAAGTATGCCGATAAGATGTTCGGCGGCTTCATCAACGGCAAGATCATGGATTCCGCCATCATCGGCGTGCTGTGCTATATCGGCTGTCTGATCTTCAAATTTCCCAGTGCACTGCTGGTGTCGGTCATCATCGGCGTGACCAATGTCATCCCCTTCTTTGGCCCGTTCATCGGTGCGGTTCCGGCCACCCTGCTCATTCTCATCCAGAACCCCATCAAGGCACTGTGGTTCGTGCTGTTCGTGCTGGTCCTGCAGCAGTTGGACGGCAACGTGATCGGCCCCAAGATCCTGGGCAACACCACCGGTCTTTCCAGCTTCTGGGTCCTGTTTGCCATCCTGCTGTTCGGCGGTCTGTGGGGCTTTGTGGGCATGATCGTGGGTGTACCGCTGTTTGCTGTCATCTATGACATCATCAAAAAGCTGGTCATCCACGGCTTGAAGCGCAATGCAGAGCTCGACATGCTTCAGACCTACCACGACAATTTCGGCGACCCGGAGGACGATGCTTCGCCTGCCCCGGAACCGTCTGCCGAAAAGCAATAAGCATCTCCCCTGCCCTGTATCACAAAGGCCCTGCGTTCTTTCGAGCGCAGGGCCTTTGCTTTTTATGATGATGTTTGCCGAAGATTACTTTTCAATGGGCTGCGAAGGCTTCCAATCCTTGTAGTTCTCGTAGCGGCTTTCGCGGATCTTGGTGTGAGACCAGATCTCGTCCGCAGTGGGCTGCCAGTTGGCGGCGTAGCTCTTGCACTTCTCGCACAGGTGCTCCACGCTCTCCGGGGACTGCAGGTCGGTGCTGTGGGCACCGGTCTCGTGCACCATCTTCTGCAGCAGTTCGGGGTTTTCCAGCATCGGGCAGGGACGCAGATGGTTCTTGTTGAAGGGCTGGCCGTTGTGATAAGCCATGAACAGCGGGCTGTGCAGGATCTCCAGAATGCTCTGGTCGTGGATATTGGCATTGGAGTAGTGGATGAACACACAGGGTTCTGCATCACCGGCCGAGTTGATGTGGAAGTAGTTGCGGCCACCGGCAATGCAGCCGCCCACAAACTCACCGTCGTTCTGGAAGTCCATGGGGTAGAACGGGATATCGCAGGCCTCCGAGCGCAGATAACGGATGCGGTCGATCATATATTTGCGCTGCTCCGGGGTAGGCATCAGCTCCGGTGCTGCCTCGTTGCCCACGGGCATGTAGTGGAAGTAGAAGCCAAAGTGTGCACCCTTCTCGCACAGGAAACGCATGAACTCGTCGTTGGTGACAGCTTCGATGTTATCACGGGTATAGCAGATGGAGGTGCCGAAGATGATGCCGTACTTCTTCAGCAGATCCATCGCGTTCATGACAGCGGCATAGTGCCCCTCACCACGGCGGGCATCGTTGGTTTCCGGGGTGCCCTCGATGGACAGCATGAAGGCAATGTTACCCAGACGCACCACCTCTTTGCAGAAGGGCTCATCGATGAGGGTGGAGTTGGTGTAGATGGCAAATTCAACATCGTTGTGCTTCTCCGCCAGCTTCAGGATATCGGCCTTGCGCACCAGCGGCTCGCCGCCGGTCAGCATGTACAGGTATACGCCCAGCTCCTTGCCCTCGGTAACGATCTTGTCCATATCCTCAAAGCTGAGGTTGTTCTTGTTGCCATACTCGCCAGCCCAGCAGCCCACGCAATGCATGTTGCAGGCAGAAGTGGGGTCGAACAGAATCAGCCACGGAATGTTGCACTGGTACTTCACGCGGTTTTCGCGGATGGTCTTGGTGCCGCGGAAGAAGGCTTCATAGCCCAGATTCAGTGCCGTGGTGCGGGCCACGTTGGGATCGGTCTGATCCAGCAAGCAGTTGATGAGCTTGGACCACTTGCTGTCGGGGTCGGTCAGTGTCTGCTTGGCGTGCTCGTAGGCCTCGTCGCTGAACGAGCTGCCATAGAACTGCTTTGCAACATCCACCAGCTGTCCCACGGTTTTCTGACGGTCTTTATCGGCATGAGAAAGCACCACGTCCACCATTTTACCAACGGCAGCGCGCTGCATTTTATGAGTCAGGTTCTCAACAGAAGTATTCATTATCCTTTTTCCTCCAAACAACATTTTCGGAAATCTCTTTTGCTGCCGACATCATACCATTTTTAACAAACGTGCGCCATAAGCAGAAAAAGCGCCGTGATAGAAAACCCATCACGGCGCAGATTATGATAAAATTTTGTCGTTCTTCCGGTTCAGCCGTCCTGTTCCAGATGGATCTTATTGCTGGCAAGGCGGCATAACGCGCGGCGCAGATCCCCCTGCAGCATCCGTCCCGTACGTTCTACCATCACAGCAGGATCCGTTTTCATGTCCCGGCGGATCCATTCCAGCCCCACGCCCACCAGCGCATATTTGTAAAAATCCACCACAAACTGCTTGTCATCGTCCTGCACGGTGATATCGCGGCATTCGCGATCTGCAAATTCCTTCAGCATGGGGTCCAGAAGCTTGTAGAGATACTGCTCCACCTGTTCACGGCCCACAGAGCGGTATACGTTCAGCACCAGTGCTTTGTTATCCCGGACCTGGTGCAGGATGTCCAGAAACGCTTCGGTCCATGTATCAAAGCTCTGGCAGCCTTCCATCGCCTTGGTTGCATCTTCCGTCAGGATCCAGTCCACCAGGTCGTAAATATCCTTGAAGTGGTAGTAGAAAGTCATGCGGTTCACACCGCAGTCCTCGGTGATATCGTTGATCGTGATCTTATTGAGGGGCTTTTCCAGCAGCAGCTTTTTCAGCGATGCTTCCAGTGCCCGCTTCGTTGTTTGTGACACAAAAACCTTCCTTTCCCGACCGTAGAAATTTTTCCTGCTGCGTACGGCGATTGGCAGCTTTGTACATTATAATACCGCAAAAGCCGTCCCGATTGCAAGCATTGATTCTGTCCATTTTGTAAACAAAGAATGACCTCCTGTGTTTCACTCCGGCAGTTTCTCGCCTCAAAAGCCATTTCTCTGCCCCCGAAAGACCCTTCCGGCGGTGTGCAATGCCTGCAAAAGCGGCTTCTTCCGGCAAAAAAGCGGAAAAGGCCCTTGATTTTATATTCCTCTGCGCTTAGAATGGGAGCAGACGGCTGTGAATTAAGTGCCGTTTTGAGGGAGGGTACAAACTATGATGGATACCATTGGTTTTCTGGGCTGCGGCAACATGGGCGGAGCCATCGCCCGTGCCGTTTGCAAAGCTGTTGAGCCTAAGAAGGTTTTTCTGGCAAACCGTACTGCGGCCAAGGCACAGGCACTGGCCAAGGAACTGGGCTGCAAAACAGCCACCAATGCTGAGGTGGCCGGTGACTGCGACCTGATCTTTCTGGCCGTGAAGCCCCAGATGATGGAAGCACTGCTGGAGCCGCTCAGATTCACGCTGGACGAGCGCCCCAAGCGCTTTGTGCTGTGCAGCATGGCAGCAGGCCTTTCGATTGCCCGCATTCAGGAGCTGGCCGGTGAGGACTTTCCTGTGATCCGCATCATGCCCAATACCCCGGCATCGGTGGGCGAAGGCATGATCCAGTATTGCTCTTCCAACGTTACCGCAGAGGAAGAGGAAGCGTTCCTCAGGATCATGGCTCCCGCGGGCCGTCTGGACGCCGTGCCAGAAAGCCTGATCGATGCTGCCAGCTGCGTTTCCGGCTGCGGCCCGGCATGGGTATACCAGTTTATTGAGGCTCTGGCCGACGGCGGTGTGGCCTGCGGCCTGCCCCGCACCAAAGCGCAGGAATATGCCGCACAGATGGTTCTGGGCAGCGCAAAGCTGGTTCTGGAAAGCGGAAAGCATCCCGGCGAACTCAAGGACGCCGTATGCAGCCCCGGCGGCAGCACCATTCAGGGCGTGCGCGTGCTGGAAGAGCGCGGCCTGCGCGGTGCGGTGATGGATGCCGTCATCGCCTCGTACAATAAGACTAAGGAAATGGGAAAGGGTTAATGGAATCATGCGCATCGTTGTGAAAGTAGGCACTTCTACTCTGGCATACGCCACCGGGCGGCTGAACATCCGCCACACCGAAAAGCTGGTCGAGGTTTTGAGCGACCTGAAAAACGAAGGCCACGAGGTCATTCTGGTGTCCTCCGGTGCCATCGCTGTGGGCACCGCCAAGCTGGGGCTGTCCGAGCGGCCGAAGGAGCTGCGGATGAAGCAGGCAGCCGCTGCGGTGGGCCAGTGCCGGATGATGCACATTTACGACAAATTCTTCTCCGAGTACAACCGCTCCATGGCCCAGATCCTGCTGACAGGAGATGATGTGGAGGACCCGGAGCGGGCGGAGCACCTGTCCAACACCTTCTCCGCCCTGCTGGAGATGGGGGTCATCCCTGTGGTGAACGAGAATGACTCCGTCTCCTCCGCCGAGATCGAGACCGGACGCCATAAGGTCCTGGGCGATAACGACACCCTCTCTGCCATCGTGGCGGAGCTGTGCCGGGCGGATCTGCTGGTACTGCTCAGCGACATCGATGGGCTGTACGACGCGGACCCCAAGACTCACCCGGAGGCAAAGCTCCTCCACCAGGTGACGGAGCTGACGCCGGAGATCCTGGAGATGGCCGGCGGCGCCGGCAGCTGGCGGGGCACCGGCGGCATGGCCACCAAGCTGCGCGCCGCCCGCATGGTGACCGGCAGCGGTGCCGACATGGTCATTGCGAACGGTGCACACCCGGAACTTTTGTATGACATTGCCGCGGGCAAGCCCGCAGGTACCCGCTTTACCGGCCACAAGGAGGACTGAACCTATGACGACACAGCAAATTCTGGAAGCGGCCCGCAGCGCCAAAAGCGCCCTTGCACTGGCCGATAACGCTGCCCGCAGCACTGCCCTGCTGGGCATGGCGGACGCTTTATGCGATGCGCAGAACCAGTCTGCCATCCTTGCCGCCAACGCCGAGGATATGGCTGCTACCAAAGGGCACATCAACGATGTGATGCTGGATCGTCTGGCCCTGACCGTTCCGCGCATCGAAGCCATGGCGCAGGGCATCCGCGAGGTTGCCGCCCTGCCCGACCCGGTGGGCCGGGTGCTGAACCGGGTAGAGCGCCCCAACGGCCTTGTGATCGAAAAGACCGCCGTACCGATGGGCGTGATCGCCATCATCTACGAGAGCCGTCCCAACGTGACCAGCGATGCCGCCGCCCTTGCCATCAAAAGCGGCAACGCCTGCATCCTGCGCTGCGGCAAGGAGGCCTGGCGCAGTGCCAACGCCATCGTCACCGTTCTGCGGCAGGGCCTGAAAAAGGCCGGTCTGCCCGAGACTTCGGTCTGCCTGATCGAGGACACCACCCATGCCTCTGCCAACGCTCTGATGACCGCCGTAGGCTATGTGGATCTGCTGATCCCTCGCGGCGGTGCAGGGCTCATCCGTGCCTGCGTGGAGAACGCCAAGGTGCCCTGTATCCAGACCGGCACCGGCATCTGCCATATCTATGTAGACGACACTGCCGACCTTTCCAAAGCACTGGACATCATCGAGAACGCAAAAGCCAGCCGTCCCAGCGTCTGCAACGCCGAGGAAGTATGCCTTGTGCACTCTGCCATTGCCGGGGAGTTTCTTCCCCGTCTGGCCCAGCGGCTTGGCCCGGACCGCATTGCAAAGGGTCTGCATCCGGTAGAGCTTCGTCTTGACAAGCGCGCCGCCGCCATAATCGCTGGCACGCCTGCCGGCGAAAAAGACTTTGACACCGAGTTTCTGGATTATATCCTTGCCGTCAAAGTGGTGGACAGCGTGGAGGAAGCCATCGATCATATCGCCCGGCATTCCACCGGCCACAGCGAGGCCATCCTGACCCGGACACAGGCCCACGCGGATCTGTTTACCGCCGCTGTGGACAGCGCCGCTGTGTATGTGAACTGCTCCACCCGCTTTACGGATGGCGGCGAGTTTGGCCTTGGGTGCGAAATGGGCATTTCCACCCAGAAGCTCCACGCCCGCGGCCCCATGGGACTGGCCGAGCTGTGCAGCTACAAATATATCATCCACGGCGATGGACAGACCCGCTGAACCTACCTTCCGCGTGTGAAGATCGGGAGTGAGCGATTTCTCCATTCAATTCGTCATTTGGCAAAAGGATCTGAAAAGCTTTTTCAAATACAGGCTGGTGCAAATTGCGTCAGCCTGTATTTTTGTTTCACACAGACAGACTGTTTTTGCATAAAATACAATTTTTGAATTTTGTTTTCAGCAGACCCATTTAAATCGTTCCCTGATATGGATGAATGTATCCCAGTTTACTGCACTTCTCACAAAGATATAGTCTTACTTTTTCCATTTTGTTTTGTAAAAAGTACAAGAATCCCCTTGACAGCCGCTATTTCGATGCGGTAAAACTATATTGGAAGATTTGATAACGATTTCACTCCATTTCACTTTCCAAAGAGAAAGTTGTTCGTCACACACAACACTATACTTGGAACAAAGGAGAGAGCAATATGACGATCGCCATTCTTGCACATGATTCCCGTAAAGAGCTTGCACTGCAGTTCTGTACTGCTTACAGTGCCATTTTGTCCAAAAACACAGTCATTGCCACCGGTACCACCGGACGGATGTTGGCACAGACCACCGGTCTGCCGGTACATTGCTATCTCTCCGGAAAACTGGGCGGTGTGCAGCAGATCACTTCCCGCGTTGCCTGTGATGAGGTGGATCTGGTGCTGTTCTTCCGCGACCCGCTGAAGGCAGACGCTTCCAGCATCACGGAGCAGAATCTGCTCCGCCTGTGCGACATGCACGGCGTACCCATTGCCACCAACATTGCCACCGCAGAGGTTTTGCTGCGCGGTCTGGATCAGGGCGATCTGGATTATCGAGAGGGAATGCATCCGGCCCTTGTGGAGCCTGTGCCCGCAGCCATGCCCCGCCGTGTGACTGCCTGATTTTGTGTATAGAGTATTGGGAAAGAGCAAGGCTGCTGCAACAGCCTCCTACGAAAAATGAGATAGACTTCCCCGGAAGGGGTCGCCTATCTCATTTTTTTGTAAGCTGAAATTGTGGAAAACCACAAATGAATATTCGGATTAAAGTCAGCAAATGGAGAATCAAGTGATAACCGTCCGCATTGACTTCGTTGCACAATATGGGTATTGCAGCCAGGATTACAGCTGGCTCATCCGATAATCAACAAAGGCGGCGGCTTCCCTTATTGTGGGAGACCACCGCCTTTTGCTGCGTCTATTGAGGGGGATGATGCAGCAGCCTGCTGAAAAACCAGGCGGCAAACATTCTTTTTGAAAACGGTGCAAAGTCAAAAGCTGGGGGTTGTATAGGAACCGCCTGCAAAAGCCTGAAAACAGCGCAGGCGAAGCAATGCAGCCCACCAAAAACCGGCTTCAGCAAAAAGAAAAGCACCATACTTCCTACGAAGTACAGTGCTTTTTGGTGGAGAATACCGGGATCGAACCGGTGACCTCTTGCATGCCATGCAAGCGCTCTCCCGAACCACGCGGTTGCACACCCCACACAAAGCTGTAGGGATAGATGATGATTTACGTTGTAACGGCAAAAAGCCTCGTCTACAAAAGATGTATGGCAAAACTTTTACCGCTTGCATAAACATTTACACAGATATAAACAACAAGCAGCCCATGGAAACCATGAGCTGCTTGTTGCCTATTGAGATGTTTCAACAGATGATGATGAAGGAGAAAAAATGATGAGGATGTCTTGTATTAGCCCTTCACGCCGCCAAGTGCCACGCCGCGGACAATGAACTTCGACAGCAGCAGGTAAACGATGATAACGGGCAGGATAGCGATAGCCACCATCATATACACCTTGCCCATATCGAACTTGAGGAAGTCTGCACTGCGCAGCTGTGCAATCAGGATGGGCAGGGTCTTTTTGTCAGCAGTATCCAGCACCAATGCGGGGATAAAGTAGTTGTTCCAGCTGGACACGAAGGCGAAGATGGCCTGCACAGCCAGCGCGGGCTTCATGATTGGGAGCACGATCTTATTGAAGATATAGAACTCTCCGGCTCCGTCGATGCGGGCCGCTTCCACGATCTCCATCGGCAGGCTGGAATCCAGATACTGCTTCATGAAGAAGAACACAGCCGGAGCTGCAATGCTGGGAATGATAAGTGGGATAAAACTGTTCTTCAGGCCCATTTTGGTGATCAGCTGCAGGAAACCCAGTGCAGAGACCTGCGTCGGCATGGTCATAATGAGCAGGATCAGAGCAAAGGCGGCCTTCTTGAACTTGAAGTTATAGGCATAGATACCATAAGCCGTCAGAGCAGAGAAGTAGACGCTAAGTGCCGCCGAGCAGGCAGAAACAAACAAACTGTTGCGCACACCAGTGAGCACTGGGATGTTGGCATCGTTGAGCACATTGGTCAGGTTTGTCAACAGTGATTTGCCCGGTAAGAGCGAGAAGCCTTTCTGGATTTCAAAATGTGAGCGGGTGGAGTTGATCACCAGCACATAGAAGAAGAACAGGCACAGGAAACTGATGAACAACAGCACCAGATAGCACCATGCACGGCGTACATTCAGAGATGCCCTTTCAGAGTGAGCCTTCGATGTGTGTGCCATATTCAATGCCCTCCTTTTACAGCTTTTTCAGCTGCTTTCTTTGCGGCTTTCCGGGCCTGGCGTTGCTCCTTGCTCAAGCCGTCATCCTCTTTGGTCAGCGAGAAGTACACGATGACGCACAGCACTGCACACACGAGGAACAGCACCACGGACACCGCACCGGCCATGCCGTAGTTCTTGCTGAACAGGTGGTTGTTCAGATACATGATCATGGTGGTGGAGGTGCGGTCGGGACCGCCCTTGCCGTTTGTCAGAATCTGCGGCACATCGAACATCTGCAGGCCGCCGATCATGGAGGTGATCATGACGTAGACCAGAATGGGACGGATCATCGGGATGGTAATCTTCCAGAACATCTGGCTTGGTGAGCAGCCATCCAGCTCAGCCGCTTCATACAGGGTGGGGTCCACGCCCATGATCGCGGCCATCAGCATGATGGTGGTGTTGCCGAACCACATCAGGAAGTTCATCAGACCGACCAAACCGCGGTTGCCCCACACGCTGGTCAGGAATGTGATGGGGGCCTTGATGAGTCCCATGCTCATCAGTACTGCATTGACCGGGCCGTTGTCCGAGAACAGGGCGAAGAACAACATGGCGAAGGCCGAGGCCATGATCAGGTTGGGCATATAGATGACGGTCTTGAAAAAGGTCTGACCCTTCAGCTTCAGGCGCAGGTCAGTGAACCATGCGGCCAACACCAGAGAAACCACGATTTGCGGGATGAAGCCGATGATCCACAGGATCAGTGTGTTGCCAAAAAACTTGGGCAGATCTGTCGCAAACAGAGTGATGTAGTTTTTCAGCCCCACAAAGGTCGGACCAATGACTTTCAGACCACTGCGGTAATATTCAAAAAAGCTGTAATAGATGGTCGATGCCATGGGGATCAGCTGGAATACCGCAAAGATGAGAAAGAACGGTGCAATAAAGATGTATCCCCATTTTGCGTAGCTGATAGAACCTTTCTTTTTCACTTTTCCTTCCATAGGAAAGTCCCTCCTTCACAAAAGAGGGCGAGTGTTCTACTCGTCCTCCTGTTTTGAAGCTGTTGTACGGATCAGGCGGGCCAGACAACATCGGTCAGCTCAGGGTATTTTTCCTTGATAGAGGTCTCGAAGTTTGCCTTTGCAGTGTCTTCATCCACATTGTCGGTGAAATAATCCTTGAACGTATTCTGGATGCTCTCATTCATGCCCAAATCGTAGGGGCCAGCATTGGACATATCAATTTTCTTTGCGGCCTCTGCGAACAGAGCAATATGGTTCTGGCCGCCCAGGAAGTCAGATTTGTAATCGCTGTTGGCGATTTCTTCCATGGCTTTCTCGCAGTTGGTGTAGTCCTGCGTATCCATGGTGATCTGTTTCATGATAGCCTCGTCACAGGTCAGCTTCTGCATGATATCACGGATGAGGTCGATGTTGTCGCTGCCGGCTGCACCGCAAATCCAGGTGCCGCCCCAGTAATATGGCATGGGGCCTTCACATACGGCATAGTCACCGTAGATGCCGTTGCCCACTTCTTCCTTACCGCCCTCAGCGATAGGGGTAGCCAGAGAATTACCCAGCAGGGTGAAGTTGATGCCCCAGGTGGAGTAGAAGAAGCCGAACACCTTGCCGGTGGGACCCTGATCTGCCGCCCACTGGCTGTCCCACAGGTTGGACTTGTTGTTGTAGCCCTTGTCGGTGTACTCCTTGGTCTGGTCGATCCACTTCACGATGTTCTCATCGACCGTAACGGTGGTACCTGTCACCCAGGGAGCCGACATGTTGTTGGAGAAAACACGGAAGGAATCATCATAACCGGACAGCATCTTATAGCCCTTGTCATGAGCCTGTGCAGCCACGTCATCGAACTTATCCCAGTCGGACAGATAGCTCTGAACCTCGGCAGGGTCATCGGTGCCAAGAACATCCTTTGCGATACTGCGACGGTATGCGAACAGGCCCGGAGTCGCCTGCCAGGTGGTGCCACGCTGGCTGCCGTCCACCGAAACGATGTCTTTGGTATACTGATACTGGTTGGCGAGATCCTCGTCGGTCAGCCCGATATCCTTTTTGATATCCAGAGCATAACCGGAATCAATGTACTTCAGTGCATAGTCGGCTTCAACCAGGAAGATGTCGATCTTGTCATCATCGGCAGCGGAATCCTGGCTCAGCAGAGCCTCATCCAGCTTGTTCTGGTAGTTGTTGTCGGCGTTGGGGTTGACCGTCCATTTTACAACTGTGCCGTCCTTCAGGGTAGTGGTGGACTTGTCGGAAGCGATTTCGGAAACTTCTGGATAGTAGTCGTTAAAGCGGCTCTGAAACTCATCGTTCCAGCACCAGATGTTCAGCACCTTACCTCCGGAGGTGCCTCCGGCAGCTGCGGGCGAACCAGCAGCCGTGCTGGCACTGCTCCCGGCAGAACTGCCACCGCAGGCAGACAGAGCAGCACCGATGGTCACGGCACCGGAAGCCAGCAGGAAATTGCGACGAGAAATCTTTTTCATGGTCAAGTACTCCTTCATTTATTATCGGATACCCATTCTTTGCTCCGCTCTTGGCGGAATCTGTAAGATGAGTATAGCGTTTTCCGAAACGTGTTTCTATAAAAATGATTGTAAAAATATCAAATCCATGCTACAATAACAAAAACATTCAAAAAGTTGGAGGTCTTTCGTGTGAAACTCACAAAGGAATGGGTCGAAGCCGAATTAAAGCGGGCGGAACAGCAGGAACCGCACCGGCCGCCGGAGGAAGAATACGCTTTTTACATGGCGGTACGCGATGGAAACATGGAATATGTCCAAAAAAATTGCGCCGCCGAAGTGTTCAGCAACCCGGTCGGAATGGGAGTTTTGTCAAAAAATCCGCTTCAAAATATAAAATATCATTTTGTTATCACGACATCCCTGGTCACCCGGTATTGTGTCACCGGCGGCATGGAAGCAGAACAGGCCTACCGCCTGAGTGACTTCTATATCCTGCGGGCAGATGCCTGCACGGATGTTGCATCCGTGGTCGCCCTGCACCACGCCATGGTACTGGACTATACCGGCAAGATGGCCCTGCGCAAAAAGGCCGATATCGTATCGCAGCCAGTTTCCCGCTGCGTGGATTACATCTATGACCACATCAACGAGCGCATCACTATACAGACGCTTTCGGAATATACCGGGCTGTCAGTCAGCTATCTTTCCCGCGTGTTCAAGCAGAATCTTGGCATCTCCATCAGCGATTACATCCGGGAGAAAAAAATCGAAAAGGCCCAGAATCTTCTGCGTTACTCGGATGCCAGCCTGATCGATATCGCCAATTATCTGGCGTTTTCGTCCCAGAGCCATTTCATTCAGGTGTTTGAAAGCCTTGTGGGAGTGACCCCAAAAAAATACCGGGACAAATATTTCAATTCTATGTGGTGAAAAATATTTTTTCAAGAAGAAACCCCGGTACTTTCCTGCTTTTGCAGTTGGAAAGTACCGGGGTATGAACTGTATTTTTCCGAAAGCGTTTAAGCGAGTGTCACATCAATGTGATGGAGCATATCTTCCGGCAGCGCATTCAGGACAGCCTGCGTGATAAGCAGTCGTCCATTCGTCAGCGGAAGTTCAGCTCCATCCAGAGAAGCACGGATCACACGGTACTCGCCCTGCGGTTTGTGTGCAGGGTTCCGGAGGGTGATGTGCAGTCTGCGGTCTGCAAACGGCAGCGAGAGGGAGACCTCTCCTTTCTCTCCGAATTGTTCTGCCTGCAAGGCAGGTGCAATGAGCAGGTCTCCCAGTTCGCCGCGTACACCATAGACCCAGCAGATCATGGTCAGCATATACCAGCTTGCCGCACCGGTCAGGTACGGGTACAGGCCACGTCCATCGTTGTTGAAATACTCCGGCAGACCGGGGTACATCCGGCTGACAGGAAGATTCATTGCCGTGTCCAGCAGGGTATCCAGTGCTTTTGCACCCTGCCGCGCAAACCCACGCTGATACAATGCGTTCGCATACATAACAGTCATGTGGGAGAAAACAGCACCATTTTCCTTTTCGCCGTAAGCGAAGCCGAACATTCGCCCAAGGTCAAACTTTTCCTCGTGGAAGTCCGTATTCAGCCGGTAACCACCGATCGTTCTTTCGTAGAGATAGTGGTCTGCACTGGCGCAGATATTCCGCACCTGTTCCTCATCGGCGGTGCCACTCATAATGGCAAACACCTGACTGGGCAGCATCATCCGTACCGTGCCGTAGACAAGCCCTTCCACCTGTTCCCCGTGGTCGTCATAATAACCATTCAACCAGCCATTTCCGACACCATCCGTGACCCATTCTGTTTTACGGATATGCTCCATCATCCAGTCCGCTTTCTGGTTCAGGTCATCCTGAAGAGCGTTTACCGGAAGGTCTACTGTTTTTCCGCTGTTGGCATGGGCACAAAGCTGCTGATAGTCGTTCAGGATGTGCTGCTTCTGTGCGGCATTCCCGTAGTATTCCGAATGCCCCAGCAGATGCGTCAGTTCTTCCGCAACGGCCACTTTCTGCACATCCAGTCTTTCCTGCATCTGGCCGAGGATCGCTGCGATTTTCCGCAGATTTCCGGCATAGGCGCTGGTAAAGGCCACGCTTTCGCCTTTGTTTGCAGCCATGTCCAGTGCATCGTTCCAGTCTGCGTTGTGCAGACGCAGCTCATTGTGTGTGCCCACATCGTAGAATGCGCAGAGATTTTGCAGTAGAATGTGCTCCAGAAGAGTTCCTTTATAGAGTTTTCTCTCGGCATCCTTCTGCCAGCAGCCTTCCGCAGGTGTCCATGTGTCATCGTGGGCGGTGCCGCGGCAGATCTGTTTGTCTTTGAAATAAGGGGCCTTTTCCAGCAGAATCTTCAGGTCACCGGTCTGGTTCAGATAAAACTCGGTCGTCAGCAGCGGCCAAAAGGCATGGTCCATCCAGACACGGGTGATATTGTTGCGATCAGCTACAAATTCGCCCTGCTTTTCGCCGATGATGGTCGCATTCGTACCGTCCAGCCGGACGCCTGCATAGTTATCCACGATCATCTGCCGGACACCAGAGGGGTTCATAATGAGCAGCGCAAGACAGTCCTGCCAGAGGTCACGCCAGCCGCGTCCACCCTTGCCGTAATCGTGATACGGCAGGAAGGAACAGCCGTAGATTCGGCGCAGGATGGGCTGGAAACAGATCCAACGCAGGTAGTTGTCCTTTTCACGGCTGCCGGTCTCAAACGAAACATTGACCTGCTCCTGCCAGTGCTTTTTCACTTCGACAAGGATCGTTTCTGCCTTTTCGGCAGTGTCACAGGCCGCCAAGATCTGCGGAAGCGTTGTTTCGTTCCCGGTCATGCCGAAGCGCACCACATACTGCACCGACTGACCTGGAGCAAGAACGACCGGTGCAAATTCCATGCCGCCCACAGCCTCTTTGCCATGGATCTCGGTGCCGGGAGCCACACCCTCCACTGTATGGTGGGCAGCCTCCGGATTCAGGAAGGTGCCGCCTTCTCCCAGAAATCGCTCAACGGTCGGATAAATGACGGCGGGCAACTCTCCGTTTGCACCATTTGCCGCCGCAAAATAGGTGATGTGATTTTTCTGGTGGCCACGCTCGTCGAACGAAAGGGTAGGCTTGACCGCAACGCCGTTCGGCAGGACGCGGATGCGATGCAACAAGCTGGTCACATGGCGGTGATCTCGTAGATTGTCAGCACTGCGCCCATACAGCGGGATCACCGCTACCGGCGTGAAATGCAGAGGTGTATCCGTCGTATTTTCCAATGTGACCAGCATGATCTCCTGTTCACCGGAAAGGGTCACAAAGGAATCTGTCCGGGCGTGCAGTCCCACCGTCTTTCCCTCACGGATCAGGGTGTGCCACATCAGCCCAGCTGTAACCGTGTTTTCTTCCTGCTTTGAGCTGAAACGTTCTGCCTCCTGCACAGCAGAGCTTCCACAGACCGACCAGATACTTCCGTCCTCCATCCGGCACCAGAAATTCCGGGTGTTGCGGTTGTTGTGCAGATTTTCAATGCTGGTCGGCTCCAAAACAAAGGTGTTCTGGTCGCATTTGCTGTCACCGTTCAGATTCGGGGTCACACAGTCCTTCAAACCGTTTTCACCCGCAATTGGAAACGCCAGACCTGTCACATTCTCGGCATCCGTCAGGGTAAAGCTTCCATCCTGCCCGGAAAACTGAAATCTTGCCATCTTTGCCCTCCTTACATCGTCAGAACGATTTTATTTTCGGCCATGAGCTGCTCCGCGGGGATGTAATTGCTCGGAAGCATTGCTCCGTTCAATGTCAGGTTCGTGCAACCAGTCTCTTTATGGTCGGGATTCCGGACTGTGATATGCAGCTTGTGTCCACGGAAGGTCTTTTCCATGGTAAAGCCATCCCATTCTGCCGGGATGGACGGAGCCAGACGCAGACCATGCAGGTCCGGGCGTACGCCCAGAATACCTTCCACAGTGCCCACCATCATGGTAGAAGCCGTACCGGTCAGCCAATGGACATGGCTGCGGCCAAAGTGGGGGCTGTCCTTGCCCTCTGTAAATTGACCGTAGCAGTATGGTTCCAGTTTACGGATCTCGGCCCGGTCGTTCTGCTCAGCGGGGGAGTTTTCTTTGTAATACTCAAATGCACGGTTGCCATGACCGAGAAGTGCTTCTGCCAGTACAAGCCATCCCTGCGATTGAGAGAAAATGCCTGCGTTTTCCTTGACACCCGCGTTGTAAATGACCGCTAGTGCGCCATCGAACGCATGGGCATGATACGGCGGCTGCATCAGCATAGCACCGTAATCGGTGTTCAGACCCTCATGTACCGTATTCAGAATCGTGTCGGCCTGTTCTTTGGAAGCCAGCCCGCTGATGACTGCCCAGCTCTGGGGATTGAGCCAGAGATTTGCCTCCGGGTCTGTGCGCTTGCCTATGGTCTCACCTGCTTCGGTAAATCCACGGATAAACCGGTCCTCGTTCCAGCACAGTTTCTGCACAAGCTGGCCGAATGCTTCCTGCTGACCGATCAGCTTATCTACTGCGGCGGTATCCTGCTTTTCTGCCGCCAGTTCTTTCTGGATGGACATGGCGAGATAGAGCTGGAACGCCACGAAGCTGGATTCACCGTTTGCGCCCAGACGCAGGCAGTCATTCCAGTCTGCATACAGGCCGGCAGGCATCCCATGAGGGCCGAGGTGTTCCAGCGAAAAGTCAATGGCACGCTGTAAATGTGCATAGACTGTTGCCTCGCCGCGATTGGCATAGGGAATCACCTCATCCAGAAATGCGGTATTGCCGGTCTCGGTGAGATACTTGTAAACAGTGGGAAACAGCCACAGTGCATCGTCTGCACGGTAAGCGGGATGCCCGGTCTCCTGTACATAAGAAGCATCGTCCGGGGTGTCCTCATGGCCGGGGTCATGAGTGAACTTGACCAGCGGCAGGCCGCCGCCGTTGTCCACCTGCGCCGACAGCATAAAGCGGATCTTGTCTGCTGCCTGTTCCGGTGCCAGATGGATCACACCCTGAATGTCCTGCACAGTGTCACGGTACCCGTAACCATTGCGCAGACCGCAATAAATAAAGGAAGCCGCACGGGACCATGTAAAGGTCATGAAGCAGTTATAAGCATGCCATGCGTTGACCATGCTGTTCATGGCAGCGCTGGGGGTATTGATTTGGAAATTTTCCAGTTGACTATGCCAGTGTGCCTTCAACTCTGCCAGTTCCTGTGCGCAGATGTTGGCCGGATCGGCGTACCGTGCCATCAACTCTGCCGTTTCTGCACGATCTTTCATGCCCACAAGGAAAGCCAGATGCTTGGTCTCGCCCGGCTGCAGGGTCAAAACAGCAGATAACGCCCCACAGGCATTTTCGTTATAGTTCATGCTGCCATCCAATTTGCCGGAGACTACACCCACCGGGTCACCGTAGCCGTGATAGCGGCCCAGGAAGGACTCCTTGCTGCCGCAATATCCGCTGACCGGCTGGCCAGCCAGCCCGAATAAGCGGTATTCCACAATCTTATGGTCTACCTCTTTGCCGTCCTCCACGGCATCCAGATTGCCGTGGATCAGCTGATGGATGTGGTCTTTTTCAAACACTGTGCGGGTGATGAACTGCGAATACTGCAAATTCACCTGATCCTGTTCATAGTTGCTGTTGTTGGTAAACTCCGCATAGCCCGTCACTGTCAGTTCCCGCGCAACACCGGAGTCGTTCCGTACTGCCAACGCCCATACCTCATGGGTCTTGCCCAGCGGCACATAGTAGAGCGCCTCCGAGGAAATGCCTGCATACTCTGCCCGCATTTTCGTGTACGCTGTCCCATGTCGGCACTCGCTGTGGTACTGAGCCAAATCTTTGCCCACCGGCTGCCACGAAGCAGACCAGTAGTCTTTGGTCATGTTGTCCCGGAGATAGATGTATCGCCCCGGCTGGTCGAACTGGTTGAACACATAGCGCAGAATCCGCCCGTTTGCACCGCTTTGGGCAAAGCTGTAGCCGCCTGCGTTGTTTGAGATGATTGCACCATATTCAGGACTTCCCAGATAGTTCACCCACGGTGCAGGAGTGTCCGGGCGGGTGATGACATATTCCCGTTCCTTGTCATCAAAATAGCCGTACTGCATTCCGAAACCTTCTTTCGCTTTTTGTTGATTCCCTCCAGCTTTTTCAAACCGAAGGGCGACTTTTCGTGAATTATGCAACTTCATCATACACGAAAGGAAAGATTTGCTCTACAAAAATGATTCCTTTTTTATCGGATTCATGACATCATCTTACCCATGGTTTCGTAATGGGCATAATTCTCGCTTTGTACGATTGCAAGTAATCTGCGCAGCCTGCATCCAGCGGATGCAGTTCACGGGTTTGGGTATTCCCAACAAGCATTTTGCAGCGCAAAAGTCGCCGTTGTATATACGGCGGCATTGCTTGCGGATGCTATGAAACCTCTCAACATGCTTTCTAAAATTTGAAAATCATTTTGCAATCAGGACCGTCTGCTTTCAAGTTTAACTTGAAGCGGACGGTTATTTTTGTGTAAAACGAAATGCACGCAGCTAAAGCAAGTTGTATGCAAAAGCGGAGGCGATACTTCCGGTTTTTATGTCTAAACCGGAGGTGCGACCTCCTAAAAATTCAACGAGATTTCTGCTATGATAAAAGCGATCCGGTGGTTAGCCGGAACTAAAGCTTCCGGTTTTTGCCCCTAAAAGCCGAAAAAAGCCCTCAAAATCGGAACTAATAGTTCCTGTTCAGCAGCAAAAGGATACGGTATACTTATTCCATGAACCTTGAAAATCGAATGACCGTCTGCATGGAATACCCGGCGAAGACCCCGCAAGGGTGAGCCGGAAAACGCCGCTGGAAAGGGGCAGGAACACCATGCAGAGAGAACGGCGTAAGAATAATGATATTCTATTTCATTTCAGAAAGGATGGTTTGCCTATGACAAAACTGAGCCAACTCAAAATTGACCCGGAGTTCCATCGTCAGATCAATCCTCCAACATTTGAAGAAAAACACCAACTGGAAATGAACATCCTCAAAGAAGAACGTGTGCTGAATCCGATCATCACGTGGAACGGCTATATTGTGGATGGACATACACGCTATCAAATTCTTCGGAAATATCCATTTATTCCATTTGAAGTCATCGAAAAAGAATTTTCCAGCCGTTATGAAGCGCTCGTATGGATCTGTAAAAATCAGCTTGGGCGGCGAAACCTGACCCCAGAACAGAAAAAGTTCCTGATCGGAAAGCAGGCAGAAGCGGAAAAGCAAATCAAATCGTTTCACGGCAATCAGTATACTTTGGCATCTGAAAGTGGTCTGGTTCAAAATGAACCAGACCGCGCAAAGCACGGCTCACGGTCTAAAGTTGCTGCCGAGAATGGAACGTCTGAAAGCTATGTTTACCGTGCAGAGCAATTTGCAAAAGGTGTGGAAGCAGCTGAGGAAGCATTGCCCGGAGCGCAAGACGAAATCCTGAGCGGGAAGATTCAAGCAACCGACCGTGAGATTGCTGCTATTGCAAAAGCACCAAAGGAAAAACGTTCTGAAATTGTGGAAGAGCTGCGCAAGCCAAAGTCCGAACGGAACACCGCTGCCAAAACTTCGGACATCAGCGAGTTCACGACAACCTTCAAACAAGACATTCAGGGAAAAAAGAAAAAATCTGCACGCAGCAAGGAGGAAAAGAAAAACATCGAAGCCGCCGTTAAAAGTTGGTACGCTCCTCGAAGTCTGGCGAATGGTGAGGCAATGATGTGCGAGGTTCAAGGAGCACAGGAAGATTTTGTCCGGCGGTGGGAAATGTGTTTTCGTGAATATCCAGACATTCTTACGGAGCCAAAGAACAATGAGAAACTGCTGATTTTTATTGACCGCGCCAGCCGGTATCTTCAGACGGTAAAAAACCGCTTGATCGATGCTGGAAACCAGCAATCTCAATGCTAACGCTGGATTCTCCGAAGGTCACTGTCTGCACATTTATCAGGGCAAGATTCGCCCGGAGTAACTCGAAATCTCATTTGGTCTTTCTGCGCTGGGCATCTTGATGGGGATTCTGCTCCCCATACCCTCATGCAGAATCGTCCGTTTCTGCCGATTGGCTCGATGAAATTCATCTCCCAGCCACGATGCTCTGCCTCGTGGGTCTATGTGAATTTTTGAAAATTTCAAAAAACTGTATATGTAACCACCCTTGCGGATTCCTATTTGTGAGAAAGCAAAAAAATCTGTAAAGATTTTGGAAGTACCTTGCGAAATGAGCTTTCTCCAATTCTATGATTGAAAGCCCGTGTTCCTTGACAACCGAATAGTCAGCTGCAAGCCACTATGACTTTCCAGGGAAGTGCCGCCATGACAGGAGCGCACCAAGGAAAGCCGGAACGCCGGAGTACATCGGGCAGGAACAGCTTGCGGAAAGACCGACAGCAAAAAGCCGGACAAGCAGACAGCAGGGATTCACCAATCTCTGTTGAATGGTTGTTCAGTGCAGGGTGTGGGATGCACTCCCATGCTTTCCCGATGATGCCCTGCATCTCGGCTGCTCGCCATTTTTATGGGGAGCCAAATCTGAAAATTACAGATTTTCAGATTTCATCGAGGGACTGGGGAGTGAAATCTCCAGCAAGTTCGCCGTCGGCCAAAATCACGAAAGTGAGTTTTGAGGCGACATGGGCGAATCTTGCGCTTACAATTCTCAGCCCCCTAAAGCACCATGATAGGACGTAGAAATTGGAGGTGAAGATTATTTCAGACTACTTGAAAGCCAATATGCCACTGCCGCAATATCTGCCGTATGCCCGATTCCTTTTGGACATCAATCTGAGCCACACCGCAAAATTGCTCTACACGCTCCTACTCGACCGTGCCACTCTCTCACAGAAAAACAACTGGGTCGATTCACAGGGGCGCATTTATGTAGTCTATCCGCTTTCCCATCTGGCGAAAGATTTAGGATGCTGCATCTCCAGCGTGACACGCTCTTTTTCAGAACTGGAAAAAGCCGACCTTGCCGAGCGAGTACGCAGCGGATTTTCCAAACCCAGCCATATTCTGCTCAAGGTTCCGCACACTGTGCAGAATTGCGCAGTCACAGTAAGCACCAGTGCGCAGTCTGATTGTGCAGAAACGCACAGTATGGTTGCGCAAAAATGCACACCTAACCAACGTAATAAGAACAACCTAAAAGATAACCACCTGATAAGAGCAAACAGTGCTCATCTCTCACTGGGAGAATACCAGAATGTCTTTCTGACGGAAAAGGAGTACAAGCGGCTCAAGGCTGACTTTGCAGGGCTGGATGGTCTGATCGAACAGTTGTCCGCTTATATCCAGTCCACGGGCAAGAAGTAGGCCGACCATGCCGCAACGCTGCGTATCTGGGCGAAGCGGCAGAAGGCAGAGAAAAAAGCACCGGGTATCCCGGACTACACCTTTGCGGAAGGAGAAAGCCTATAAAGACGATTGAGAAAATTTTGGAAAACCCCGTTTCAAGTATGTCCAGAAACGCAGCGGACTATCACGGAGACAACGGTCTGCTTTATTGCAGCAAGTGCCAAACGCCCAAAGAAGCCTTCTTTCCCAAAGGTCTTGTCCTGATGGGAAAGAACAAGCATCCAGTAGAATGTGCCTGTCACAAGGCTGAACGGGAGCGGCAGGAGACAACTATTAAGGAACAAAAGCACCTCGACCTTGTGCGGCGGCTGAAA
>ERZ780228.940-NODE-940-length-21806-cov-2.877891_pt1 | contig 21806 bp, 19 predicted proteins | sample MGYA00511015_ERZ780228 | MGnify/ENA primary metagenome ERZ780228 (study PRJEB29588, sample SAMEA2161897) | human gut metagenome | biome: human gut; feature: human-associated habitat; material: faeces | place: Denmark | collected 2008/2010 ...
CGAATTAAAAATCGACACGAAGTCTCGGCTTTTCCAATTAAAGGCTACTTTCTCCGGCGCATTAAACGATTCCATGGATGCTTGGAAAGGGGCGCTTAATGCTCTTACAGTGCAAACCGGTTACGGCCCTGTGTCTCTTCAGGCTCCAATGCCCGTGGCGTTTAACACCAACGGGCTGCTTCTTGATGTTGGTCAGTTCTGCTTGATTCACCCGCACGCTCTTGTTTGTTTGCGAAACGATTTGGCCCTGGATTTACTCAATAAGAACGCTTTTAATCTTAACGTAGCACTTGAGAAATTCAATTTAGGCTTTTTCAAGCGCTATATGCCCGGACAATTTGAGGCGTCAGGCATTGTGAAGGCGGATGCTGCACTGACGGTTCCTCAAGGATTTGAAGGTTTGCCGAGCGGAACGGTAACGGTAAGCGGTCAAACGCTTTCGACACGCTATATGCTCGAGCAAAGTGACTTTGTGATGGGTTTTGATTCCATTCGTTTGGGTTTGACCAGCAATGGTGAAAAAATTAACTCGAAGTGGATGGTGAAAATAACCCAAAACGGATCGCTTTCAGGTAACGTCGATATCATTGATCCGGTGAAGCGCCGGCACTTGGCCGGTGAAGTCAAAATCGAAAATCTCTCAGCTTCACTTTTTAATTCGCTGCTTTCTCCCGGTGAAACGGCTGAAGGAACGATTTACGGTGAGTTGAAATTAGCCGGCAGCCTTGCTGAACCACAGTTATTTGGTAAGACCGGCATCCGTCAATTGCGTGTTGACAGTACAAAGTTACCCTTTGAAATGCTTCCGAGTTCTTTTGAATTGGCTTTTGACGGCAATAAGAGCACGCTTTCGGGAGAGCTGAAAACGCCTAAAGGCGGTTTGACGCTGGAGGGTGATGCCGATTGGAAGACGTTGGCTCAAGGCCGCACGAGAATTGCCGCCAAGGGTGTGAAAATGCGTGTGACGATGCCCCCAGCGGTTGAATTTGACTTGACAACGGATGTGCAGTGTGAGGCAAGCGCTAAGAAAATTACTTTAAATGGTTTGATCGATTTGCCTTGGGCTCGTGTGAAGGTTTTTGAACTGCCGCCGTCGGCCACGGACGTGAGCGCCGATACCGTGCGCTTAGATCGTCCCAGACCAAAGTCGTCGGACAATGCTGAAGCCATTCCCATTGAAAGCAACCTATTTGTCAATATTGGCGATGATGTACGCGTTGAGGCCATGGGGCTGAAAGCCAAAATGACAGGCAGACTTCATGTTGTCCAAAATAATGGCAAGTTGGGTTTAACGGGTCAAATCAATGTTCCTCACGGACAATTTAAAGCCTATGGGCAAGATTTAATCGTCAGGCGCGGAGAATTCATGTTCGCGGGCTCTGCCGATAATCCATTGATTAATTTGGAAGCTATTCGTAATCCGGATAAGACGGCCGATGATGTGATCGCGGGAATCCGTGTGAGCGGACAAGCGGAGATGCCGGAAGTGACGATCTTTACCGAACCCGAAAAAAGTCAGACAGAATCCCTCAGCTACTTGATGCGTGGAGAAGGGCTGGATCCCGCAGGCGAAGATGATAACTCCATGATCACGTCGGCTCTGATTAATCTCGGTTTAAGCCAAGGCAGCCGCGCCATTGAAAGTTTGGGTGACGCGGTCGGCATCAGTGGTTTGGGTGTTGATACCGAAGGGGTTGGAGACAGCTCCAAAGTGGCGGTGAGCGGCTACATTTTGCCCGGTCTTAAAGTGAAGTACGCGGTGGGGCTTTTTGATTCATTGGCGACTTTGACGCTTCGCTATCGTGTGATCCCGAGACTTTATGTGGAGGCGGCCTCCGGCGTCGATCAAGCGTTGGATGTTTTGTACTCTTTTGAGTTCTAATTCGGGCAAAAATTCGGCAAAGATTGGCAGGACGGGCTGATCGTTCGTTGCTAAGCTTTTAGCAAAGCGATTTGTTTGAGGAGAGAAAGATGTGTCCCTTTATGGCTGAAGTTGATATTGATAAGGCTTATCGGTTGCTAAATGTCGGCGGCACAACGCTTGTGTCGGCAAGCTTTGACGGAGTCTCGGACATTATGCCTGCCACATGGGCTTGCGCATTGGATTTGGCGCCTACCAAAGCAACGGTGGTTATTGACAGCTCACACTTTACGCGTCCCTTGATGGAAAAAAGCGGCTATTTCTCACTTCAGTTGCCGACAGCGGCTATTGTGAAAGAAACAATGCGCCTGGGCGCGGTCAGTAAATTTGATATGCCGGATAAAGTTGAAAAAAGTGGAGCCAAGCTTTTTACGATGCCCGGATACGACATGCCGCTTGTTGAAGGGTGCGCCGCTTGGATGATCTTTAAGATTTTGTCCGAGCCTCACAATCAAAACCAATACGATCTTTTTATCGGTGAGTGTGTGGCGGCTTGGTCTGATACGCGAGTGTTTTCAAACGGCCACTGGCACTTTGAAACTGCTCCGGCTGAACTTAGGACACTTCACTACGTGGCTGGCGGTCTCTTCTATACAATCGGCGAGCCGCTTGTGATTGAAGGCATCTTGCCCGAAGAGGATTAATGCCGGAGCTCACTTTATATGAGGCCTTGGCGGGGCTTTTTACCTCCGCCTTTGTCTCCGCAACATTATTTCCGGGCGCAAGCGAAGCTGTTTTGCTTGCGCTCGTTCACGCCTGGCCGGATGAAATCACGGTCGCTGTTGCCGTCGCAACGATTGGCAACACGTTGGGGTCCATGACAAGTTACATCATCGGTCGACTATTTCCTAGAAAAGTCTCTGGTAAAGCTATTGATTGGCTGACTCGTTGGGGCGTTTGGGCTCTTCTTTTCGCATGGCTTCCTCTAGTGGGGGATGCCTTGCCATTGGCGGCTGGTTGGCTTCGTATTTCCTGGTTGAAAAGCCTTTTATTTATTTTTATCGGCAAGGCTTCTCGTTACGCCGCCTTAGCCTTTGGATTTGCTCAACTTTTCTAACAAAATGGCATCGCAATAGACGCCCTGATGCGATATGATTCAGAAAGTTATTGTGGTCAGTAAAAATGAATAAAAACGGACCGCATGGATAAGGATTTACATGAGAATTTTGATTTCCAACGATGACGGTTATTCCGCTCCGGGTATCCGAGCTTTGGCAAAAGCCATGAGACGTTTCGGGTACGTGACGGTGGTGGCGCCGGAATTTAATCAAAGCGGTACGAGCAATGCGTTAACGCTGACGAGGCCTTTGCAGGTGCAGGAAGTGGAGCCGGGTGTTTTTGCTGTAAACGGTACGCCCAGTGATAGCGTGCACCTGGCACTTACTGGGCTTTTGGATGAATTGCCCGATTTGGTGCTCTCCGGCATTAATTGCGGTCAGAATATGGGTGAAGACACCATGTATTCCGGGACCGTGGCCGCGGCCATTGAAGGCTACCTTTTCGGAATTGATTCCATTGCTTTTTCTCAAATTGAGCGCGGTTGGGCGCACTTGGAGGATGCGGCGACAATGGCTCAAGGCATCGTTGAGCGTTTCCTGGAACGCAAAAAGGACGGCGAGCCGCAGCTTTTGAATGTCAACATTCCGAATTTGCCCTTGTCTCAATTGCAGGGAGTGGTGGCAACGCGTTTGGGAAGAAGACATCATGCTGAAAGCGTGATCAAAGAGGTCAGCCCCCGCGGTTTTCCGATTTATTGGGTTGGTGCGGCCGGCAAGCCAAAGGATCGAGCGGAAGGAACGGACTTTTGGGCTGTTGAGCACAATGCCGTTTCGGTGACCCCGTTGCAGGTGGATTTAACCAATTATTCCGCCGTTCGTTCAGTCGGTCAGTGGCTGACTGCTCGTGAAGAATGATTTAATTGGCGCTTCAATGCGCAAGTAGTTGAGGTTAGTGAATATGAAATTTCGTGCTTTGGTCGTAGCTATGATGGCAGGGGGCCTGTTGGCCGGTTGTGCTCTTCAGGATGTGGGCGCGCCGATTTATAGCCGCACAGGTTCAACAGGTATCGGAACAACGGGCGCTGTCAGCGTGACGGGCGACACCTATACGGTTCAACCCGGCGATACGCTCTATAGCATCGCCACTCGCAACGGCTGCAATCCGACCGAATTGGCCCAAGCCAATGGCATTACGGATCCTACGTTGTTGGCTCCCGGAACGGTGTTGCGCCTGACCTCAGCGCGCACGCAGCCTGTGACCGATCTGGCGGTTGAAGCTTCGATGCCGTCTACCTCTGAAGTGACGATCGGCGGTCAAACCACGACGGCTCAGCCCGTTGGCGACAGTGTGACCTTGACGGGCACGGCACCCACGGCCACGGGTTCTCAAAAGCTTTTGGGCAATACGCGTTTGTCGTGGCCTGTGGCTCGTGGACAAATTTTGCGTCAATTCAGTGACGAAAACAGCAAAGGTATTGAAATTGCCGGCAACATGGGAGACGATGTCCGCGCCGCTGCAGCCGGTCGAGTTCTCTACATCGGTGAGAACGTGAGCGGTTACGGTAAGTTGATTATCATCACGCACGGTCCCGGTGCTGTCACCGTGTACGGTCACAACAGTGAATTGCTCGTTAAGCGTGGTGATAACGTGACGAACGGTCAAGTCATCGCCAAGATGGGCAATAGCGACAGCGATAGCGTGAATCTGCTCTTTGAAGTGCGTCACAATGATCGCCCGGTCAATCCGGTCGAATACCTGCCGCAATAAATTATTTTCACAGGCAGCTTAATGCAAGCTGCCTTCTTTAACGTTAGCGCCTGCTTACATTTTTCCGATAGGGTATGAACCAGGCGCTTCTTTTTGAGGGATATTTCCAATGGCAAGAACCCCTAAAGTACTTGAAAAGTTTACGGTAAATATTGAATCGCTTGATCAGGATGGACGAGGCGTTGCGCACCGTGATGGCAAAGTGGTCTTTGTAGAAGGCGCTCTTCCCGGTGAAACGGTCACCTATGAGCGTTTTCGCAATAAAAATAGCTATGAGTGTGGACGCGCTGTTTCCATCGAAAAAGAATCGGCTTTGCGCGTAAAACCCGCCTGCAAGCACTTCGGACTTGAGCCCGGTTGTTGCGGCGGCTGCGCCATGCAGCATTTGGATCCCAGTGCTCAGGTTGCTATTAAACAGCGGGTTTTACTTGATGCGTTGTGGCATATCGGAAAGGTGAAGCCGGAGACGATTTTGCCTCCGATCTATGGACCGTTTTGGGGCTATCGCCACCGCGCGCGTTTGACTGTCCGCGACGTGGAGAAAAAAGGTGGCGTATTGGTGGGCTTTCATGAACGTTCATCAAGTTACGTGGCCGATATGACCGAGTGCAAGATTTTGCCGCCCGCGGTGAGCGACCTTTTAATTCCTCTTCGCCGTTTGGTTGAAAAACTATCCATTCGTCAGCGTCTGCCGCAAATTGAAGTGGCCATGGGCGGCAATGGGGCGATTGCGCTTGTTTTCAGAGTGTTGGAAGAGCCAACCTCTGCCGATATGGCCGCTTTTGAAGCCTTCTCGCTTGAGTATGGAGTAGGTGTTTGGTTGCAGCCCAAGGGACCGGATTCATGTTATCCGATGCACGCAAGTGATTTGACGGCCTTAAAGCTTGAGTTGCCAGAATTCGGTGTGCACATTTCGTTTAAACCCACGGACTTTACTCAGGTTAACCATCGCCTCAATGAAACGATGGTCTCTCGTGCCATCAATCTTCTGGATGTCAAGCCTGAACACCATGTTGCGGACTTTTTCTGCGGTTTGGGTAACTTCACGCTTCCCTTGGCCGTGCGTGCCAAGACGGTGGTCGGGATTGAAGGCAGTGAGCAGTTGGTTGAGCGCGCCAGAGCCGGAGCAGCCGACAATGGCTTGGCTGAAAAAACGCAATTTGTTGCCCGCAACTTGTTTACGTGGTCCACAGCCGATTGGGATGCTCTTTGGACTCAATTGGGCGGTATTGACCGCGTGTTGATTGATCCGCCCAGAGAAGGCGCTCTGGAATTGGCTCGTACGTTGGCTGCCACGGATAAACGTCCGCCTCGGGTAGTGTACGTTTCTTGTAATCCGGCCACATTGGCTCGAGATTGTGCGATTTTGCAGCATGAGGGCGGCTGGCACATTCGTGCTGCAGGCGTCATGAATATGTTCCCGCATACGGCGCACGTTGAGAGTATGGCGGTATTGGAACCCGGTCCCAAACCCGAAAAGAAAGAAGTAGAGACAGAGGGCACGGTTGAGGCTACCCAAGAAGTGGCTTAAGCGTGCAGCTGATGCGGTCGGTTAAAAGATCAGAGACGATCTTGTATCGACCGCTTTTTTGTTATGATGATGGATATCTGTTTGATAACTTTATAAATTATGGATTGGGATCTGAACCTCAGTCACTACAAGCAGCGGCCATTTAGAGAAGTGGTGAAAGAGCTTGCGGAATTTGTGTGGATTCGCATTCAAGAGACGCAGCTCAATCAAGTGGCCTCGTCATTGACGCTTACCTCCGTTTTGTCATTGGTGCCTTTGGTCGCTGTGATTTTGGTGAGCTTTGCTGTTTTCCCAGCTTTTGCGGAACGACGCGCCGAGATGGAGCAGCTTTTGTTTTCCAGCCTTCTGCCCGAGGTGTACAGCCAACAGATCATCGGTTATGTGAAGTCTTTTGCTGAGCACGCACAAGGGTTGACGATTTTCGGTTTGGCGGGTTTGACCATTACGTCACTCATGTTGATTAACACGGTGGACGCAACACTAAACCGTATTTTCCACGTCAGACAAATGCGCCCGGCGATGCAGCGCGTTTTGATCTATTGGGCACTTTTGACTTTAGGGCCCATTGCCATCGGCTTTAGTTTGGTGCTCACCAACGTGCTCACACAAATTGAATTCGGTGTGGAAAGCCTGCTGCCCGGCTGGGTTTTCATGGTGATTCAGCTTTTAGTGCAGTCTCTGATGTACGCTGCCCTTTACGTCTATGTGCCCAATTGCAAAGTCAAATGGATGGATGCGTTTGTTGGCGGGTTATTGGTGACTGTTGTGGGGGTGGCAATTAAGTGGTGCTTCAGTTACTACTTGAGTACGGGACCGCTTACGACGATTTACGGCTCCTTCGTTTTAATTCCTGTGGTTTTGCTTTGGATTTACCTCTCTTGGCTTTTGGTGCTTTCAGGGGCGGCTATCGCCGCGACTATTCCGATGCTCACAAGCGGTCGCTATAGCGATATGAATAAAACAGGCAATGACTTTATTACCGGTGTGGCCCTTTTACATGAGCTGATGCTCGCTCAAGAAAAAGGGGAGCCTTCAGTTTCCATTCACGTGCTTTGCAAGTCGGTGGACTCTTATCCGGAAGCAGCCGGTGCCATTTTGGAGCGTTTGGCAGATGTGGGCTACGTTGGCAAACTTCAGGATGACCGTAAATACGATGAACATTGGAGTTTGCTTGTTTCGCCGCAAACAGCGACATTGGGCGCAGCGTTTGGCGCGTTGGTGGTTGATCCGAGCAATAGCCTCATAGCTAAGGAAAATTCACCGCTCTACGACTGGTACTGTTTGGTAACGGATGCGGAGTGGAAGAAGCGCCCAATGGTTGAAACCCTACGCTTTATTCACCCGATTAACTGATAGGAAAAAAGGGCGCAAGTAAGGTTAACAGTGAACCGAGTCTGCGCCCTTTTGATGTGGTGAGCCAAAATTACTTCAAAGCTTCAAACACACGGTTTTTGATTTCTTCAATGGAACCTAAGCCACTGATGCTGCGATACTTCGGAGCGCTGGCATCGCCCGAGGCAGCCAAATCACCGTAGAACTTCACCAAGGCTTCAGTTTGGGCGTGGTACACGCTCAAACGTTTCAGAACGACTTCTTCCTTATCATCGTCACGTTGGATCAACGGATCGCCCGTGATGTCATCCTTACCTTCCACTTTGGGAGGATTGTATTTGATGTGGTAGGTGCGGCCGGAGACCGGGTCCACACGACGGCCACTCATACGGGTGACGATTTCTTCATCAGGAACAGCGATTTCCAAAACAAAATCAATCGGGATGCCGGCAGCCTGAAGCGCTTCAGCTTGAGGAATCGTGCGCGGAAAACCGTCAAACAAGAAACCGTTGGCGCAATCGGGTTGCGTCAAACGTTCCTTCACCAAACCAATGATGATGTCATCGGAAACCAATTGGCCCTTATCCATGACTTCCTTGGCGGCCAAACCAAGAGGGGTACCAGCCTTAACAGCCGCACGCAACATATCACCCGTCGAAATTTGGGGAATGCCGAACTTTTCCTTAATGAAAGCGGCTTGCGTGCCCTTGCCGGCACCCGGGGGTCCAATCAAAATCAAACGCATAATAACTCCTCGTTTACTTCCGATGACTCAAGGGATTCGAGTCACACTATCCATTTCATTGTAGACATCTTATCGGCCCTTGTGTTTAGCCGAAAAGATAAATTTTAGGCTTCGCCTCGTGCAAAAACCTTGCGGACGCGATCCAAGTCTTCCTGGGTGTCAACGCCTGCGGGTAAGGCACCGGGCAAAATTGCCACGGCGATTTTCACTCCGTAGTAAAGCGCACGGAGCTGCTCCAGACTTTCCCACTTTTCAATGGGAGCCTGCTCCCACTGGGGATAACGTTTTAAGAATTTGACCCGATAGGCGTATAGGCCAATGTGGCGAAGGGGAAAAAGTCCTTCTGGCAATTGGGTCTTATTCTCACGGAATGCGTCACGCGGCCAAGGAATTGGGGCCCGGCTAAATGTGATGGCGTTGCCTTGAGCATCGCGTACCACTTTAACCACATTGGGGTTTAAGAATTCTTCAATATTGTCGATGGGGTGACCGGCGGTAGCCATTTCACATTCGGGATGCGCAGCTAAAAGCTCAGCCACTTCGCGTACAACATCGGTCGGGATGAGCGGTTCATCGCCTTGCACATTAACAACGATGGCTTCATCGGGAAGTCCCAACTTTGTCACGGTTTCTGCCAATCGATCGGTGCCGGTCGGATGGTCGGGCGAGGTTAAAACAACCTTGACACCGTTAGCTTCACAGGCTTTAACAATATCTTCGTGGTCCGTTGCAACCACGACATCGGCTGCGCCGGAAGCCTTGGCGCGTTCGGCCACTCGCACAACCATGGGACGGCCTGCGATATCTTTAAGGGGCTTTTCAGGCAACCGAGTCGACTTCATACGAGACGGAATAATGGCATAAAAGACAGTCATCTTATGCTCCGCGAACAATGGAGAGGCGCTTAGCGTACTCTTCGGCTTCTTCATCGGAGAGTTTTTTAGCCTCATCAGGAATCATATTGGGAATGTTGTCTTTGACTTCAAAGGCCAGTTTGCAACGGGGACAAACCAACAGAGATTTTTCTGCATCCCAAACAATGGCCCCCTTGCAGACAGGGCAAACTAATGTAGCGGTTAATCGAGGATCAAGAGCCATTTTATTTTTGAGCCTTTTCTTTGAGTTTGTGTTCAATGAGATCGACCAGATAGGGATCAATATCGACCAGATATTCGACAGTGTAGATTCTCGGGTCTTGAGCGATATCCGGGTGTTGACGGCACTTTACCGCGTCCTTGCCCGTAATCAGAATGAATTCTTCTTTACTGTCCTTAAAGGGATTGTCGTCAAAGGCGTAGTGATCGCCCAATTCCATTTCCGGGCCTTCAATGTCGTGAGCACGAAGCATGGCAAAGAAACGTCCCGGAGCGGCAATGCCGGCAGCGGCAAGCACAGGCTTTTTCATCTGAGCAATGTCATCAAGGCTCAAACTGCGTGAACCATCCAATGATTTTGCGCGCCCCAGCGTTGCCGTTGCGGCAAAGCGCGGCGTGCGGCTGTCAAATGAATCTTCCGTTGCATTTAAAACAATGGCGTCAACCTCATCCAAACGGGACGGGGGTTCGCGCAAGGGACCTGCGGGCAACACCCAGCCATTTCCCAAACCTCTGGCACCGACCACCGCGAGTTCGACATCACGCGCCAATGCATAGTGCTGCAAACCGTCATCGGAAATGATGAGGTCACACTCAGGGTGCTTATCTAAAAGCAGTAATGCCGCTGCTACTCTGTCACGGGCCACAGCAACCGGAACCTGCGTTTGTCTGGCAATTAAGAGAGGTTCATCACCTACATTAACCGCGGGGCTATCGGGTAAGACCATTTGCGGAGCATCTTCTTTACGGCCGAAACCGCGAGAAACGACCCCGGGATGGTAGCCACGCTTGACCAGTTCTTTGACGAGGGCAATGGTAACCGGTGTTTTACCGGTACCGCCCACATAGATATTGCCAACGACAACAACCGGAACCGGTAAACGGTGCGGTTTTGTTTTCATCCGTCTGTTGCGGGCAATACAAAGAAATACAACGGAAAGGGGAGATAAGGCCCAAGCCAAAAGACCGCGTTTAGTCCATTGGCGATGCAGCCACGACTCAAATGTGGCGCGCATGGGATTCTCCGATTACTTGAAAAAATGACTCTCGGTCCGTCGGACCGGAACTGTCAGAAAACATATGTTTTTTCTCTACCTGCTTCAAAAAAGCTAACCCACTAATGTTAGCAAATATGCAGAAAACTGCTTGGTTTTTATTCTATTTCGGTGCCGTTCAAATAGAGAATGCTCATAGTTAAATTTCGAGAAGGTCCTTTCAATTAATACAAGTTTTCCCAGAGTATTTTCTAAAAATAGATCCTCTCGCTTATTTTTGTATTTCGTACAGTTTGAAAAACAAAAAAAGATTTTGTTTTTTGGATTCTTAGGTATTTTCGGAAAGTTAACAAAAGATACCCAAAAAGAATGTGTTAATAGCAGATCCAAGTGTTGGGTCTTCTGTACAAAAGACTTCAAGAGGAACAGTTTGATTTTTGCGTAAATGGACAAGATGATGACGAATAGAGTCTTTTTCTCGTACGGAGATGTTTTTACCGCTAACAAAAGCAAATAAAGCATCGGCTTTGTGTGGGCACTGACTTATTTTGACAGCCTCTCGCATAGCATTTTTTGCGCGATTTTCGCCAATGGCCTGCGCCATACCCAGAAAGCACGCTTTTTTATTTATTAGGCAATCTCGAACACGTTCAAACGAGAAACTAGAAGACTCACAGCAACTTAAAAAATTTATCAACTCTCGGCATAGAAGCAAACAACGGTTAAATTGTTTTTCTTCTATTTCTTTACATGTATTTTTATCATCATCAAAATCGGTTTGTGCAATGAGAACAGATGACTGAATGTCTGAATTCACTTCTAATTTTTTAATAAATTCATTGTTTTTGTAGATAAATGCTATATAAGGTAAGTTTTTACGGCTAGCTACATCAGCGATATCGCCCCAATAGCAACTATCAACGGTAATCACGTAATCGTAAGATCCGAGAAGTCGTTCTAAATTCTTTTTCCTATTACGTCTTTGAATAAATACGTTACCAATATAAACGTCCCTTAAAGGATTCAGGGGACGGTAAGTTATATTGCCTCGATCTTTGAAATTTGCTTCGCAGAATTTTGTGAATTCTTCTTCTTTGAGGAAACCACCTAATAACAAAATGCTGGGTTGACTGAAATTCATGACATCGTTCCTGTTAGTTTATTCGAAAAGAGTAGTCGTAGGAACTTCAATTTATGAAGATTTGGATTAGATAAAAATGATGAGAATATGTCTAAATTGTTTTTGCTTGAAAGGTCTTAACAAAGACAAAACACAAATTTGTGCTTAATTTTTGAATTGCGTAATACACGTTACGTAACGGCGTGTTACGTAACATGTGTTACTTAAGCAGAGAAACATGAAATTTTATGGTTAAAAAAACAGAACTCTCAATTATTTAAGAAGGATTGAAATTAATGGAAATACAGAACTACTCACATGATCAATTAGTTATTGAGGTTAAACCGTTGTCCAACCAATTTTTACACGGTGTACCTGTGGTTAACTGTCAACGCTTCTAATATAAAAAGCTTTTTACGACCCGATTGTTCACCCTAGCTACTAAATTTGCTCTTGTTAAAGTTTGAAAGTCTGTGTCACAGAAAACAAAAATAGCCCATCGGGGAAAAGCACTCTGATGGGCTGTTGATGTCATCTAGACTATTTAGTGTTTTCTTTTAGAAAAATAATTTCAGCGCGACGGTTGGCATAGCGGCCTTCCGGCGTGTGGTTGTTGTATTTAAAGGACTTGCCTTCTCCGCTTGTTGTGATACGGTCACTAGCGATGCCGTGTTTAACCAAGTAACTCTTAACCGCTTGCGCACGACGCTCAGAAAGTCTTAAGTTGTAGGCATCCGATCCCGTCCAGTCAGTCCAACCTTCCACAACCATCTTGTCTGTGACAGGACGGGCCTGAACTACTTTTAACGCTTGGGCCAAAATGTTCAGACTCTTTTGATCAAGGTTGTATTTATCAAAGGCAAAGTTAATTCCCTTTAACTCAATTCTTTCATCACATTTGTTGTAGATAGCTACGGATACAAAATCCTTGAAAGCCTTTTCATCCGTAACTAATGTTTCCAGTTGAGTGATCGGAATAAACGTTTGACCGTTTAAAGCCTCAATTTGTTTTTTACCTTCTTCAGAATAAGCCGCGCTGACAATGTATAAACGCATATTGGGATTAGCTTCGCGGTAAGCTTGAAGAGCCTTGACCGGATCATTTAATTCTTGGGTGAATTGTCCGTCAGTGATGAAAATCACCGTGTTTTTACCGGATACCGCCTGATGGAAGTATTGATTTGCTCTTTCACCCACCCAAGTCGGACGGCCGAAAACTTCCATATCAGCGTTGAATTTTTCATCAACCAGGTCTTTGTAATTTAAACCAGTCTTTTCAGACAAAGGAATGACTTCAGCAAAAGGGGCCACGGCGTAAAGGCTTGAAACCATTTTGTCTTCACCGATCACTTCGCTCACTTTTTCAACAAATGTTTTTGCGGCTTCTGCGATCTTTAGATCGTTAACAGGGGAGTCATTTTCAATATTGGCCTTGTCTTTGGCGTCTTGAAAGGTTTGCATCATGGAGCCTGAGGCATCAATGACAAACGCGAAAGAGTCTGTTTGAGGACCGCAGATTTCTGTGGCCTGAGACGAAGAGAAGGCCAAGCTCAGAAGGCTTACCAAGAGTGTCTTTTTCATTTGTTCTTTTCCTAATTAGAAGCTGTATTTCAGTCCGATGCTGACGTCATAGTCTTTGGTGTATCCATCACCTTCTTCGCGGGATACTTCACCGAAAAGACGCAAGTTCTGAGCAAGCTGCCAGTCCATATTGACGCCGTAATAGAGGCGAGTTCCTGCAATATCATCGGCCTTAGCGGAAAGCTTGACGTTTTCAACGCCCGTGTAGTGAATGGTTTGATCGCCGCCCAAGAATTCATGTTTGACGCCACCAATTAATGCAGCTTGGAAGTAGCGTTTATCTAAATCATCAGCCGTGCCGTAATTAAATTTCTTTCCGATGACTAAGCCTGCGCGACCAGTTAAAAAGTCTGCATCGTCCTGTTCAACTTTCATCCCGGTTGAGGTACGGTAGTCTGCGCCTTGAGCTCGGAAGTAAGACAGTTCAAATTGCGGTTCAATAAACCAATGGTTAAACCAGGGACGATCATCTTCAGCGTTGGCAATCGTGAACATATGACCGATTTCAATTGAAGCGCCATAACCCCATGTGTCGTAGTCGGCATGAGTACTGCTAGTACCGGTGTTATCCAGTCCCTTGAGTTCTTGGTCGTAGCGGCCGGCTTGAAGGACAAAGTCCGCGTAACTGCCTGATTCATGCATCCAAGTGGCGTAAGCCTTAACGGAGTATTCGTCTAATTCGCCGGTGGCAGAACCTGCAACACCTAATCCTTCTTGATCAGCAGTGCCGTAACGGAAAGCTGCGCCGATTAACCAAGAGCTTGTTTCGTCTGTACCGACTAACTTATCAAAACCGATATTGATGCCATAAGCTTCTTGTTCAAAGCCTCGTCTGTGATGTCCATTAACACTGTCTTGCTTAGCAAAAGCTTTTGCCCAAAGACCATCTTGAGCGCCGTAGCGGACTTCACCGATACGTTTGCGAAGGTCTTCAAGATCAGCCATGTAGGCCAGCGCTTGTCCAGTGGATGTACCGATTGTGATATTTTGATCAATTTCAGGTGGAAGATCCGGGTTATCAACGGATTGATCATTTCGAACAAGGTACCAGTGGCCTTTGCCATTGTTGGGTTTACCACTACTCGTGTTATCTAAAGATTCTCTGTCTGTATCAAGTTTGTCTTTTTGACCTTCGGGAACAAATTTGACACTCCACATGGAGACCATACCTTGGCCAGTAAATGAGTTTGTTCCATTTGGCCCAGTGAGTGTCATGGAGCCTGAATTTTGTTCAATCAGCCAATTTTCACTGTGGTACTTATCTCCAGAAATGCTAGCTAAACCGTTTGTAAAGTTTACGTTTAGGGAATGGGTGCCAGCTGTTGTTCCATCAACAATAATTTGGTCGAGATTTAGCCCTGAATCTTTATTACCTTCGTCAGCTAGATTAATGTCCATCCAGATGGTGCCACTTGAACCTGAAATACCTTGATTAGGCCCTGTTCCAGTAATGTGCAAAGTTTGACGGTGGCCGCTACCTTCCCAATCAATGAGATTGTTACGAGAAGCATAAGTTAGATTTAAAACACCGTTGTCTAGTTCTAACGTATCAATAACACTAGCTTCTGAGGTAACTTTGTCACTGGAGTTAACAGTGGAAATGACGTTCCAGACTGCACCGTTTTTGAGTGATATATCAATAAAGCCGTTTTTTGTAGAATCATCTGCATGATTGTTAGCCCAACCGGTCAAAAACGATTCGGAATTTGCCATTGACAATTCAATGTGACCGTCTCTGTCAGCATTGACATTTCCATGAAGTTGGTAAATATCTTCTACACCACCGTTAGCAATAATGGTGGGATTACGCTTTAGAGGTTTGCTTGTTTCGCCGTCTGCCACAAGAGCATAAACATTCTCTCGACCAGGCTTCATTGTGTCAGGCAAATTGACGGTCAGGTCGCCGTTAAGTTTGACTAAACCGCCATACATACCATCGATATAAGAACTGGATCCTGTACCTGAAAGTTTTGTATACGTACTGCCAGCATAAACGGCACCAAAGCGATTGATTCCACCTATATTTTTTTGAGAATCATCAAGCTTTACAGAGACCGGGCCGTCTGCAGTGATTGAGCTATTGCCGTAAGATACCAAACCATATCCGATGGTTTGAGCATTAGTTCTTAATGTAATGTTTGTTGTACCTTTGAGATTGGCTACAGAACCAGTTTCATCTTGGTACATGCACGAAGCAATATAGTCAAGGCTTATACCGTACAAAATGTTGAAACTACCAGCTTTAGCCACAGTAGAGTCAATATTGACAGTATTGGTAGTTTCAAGAGTTGAACTGCGGTCTAAGATAATGCCTCCTTGAACCGTAGCCAAACTGTTAACATGTTCCGTTTGGGTAGTGATATTGGTTGTAAGCCCCTCTACATATACATGAGCTCGATTTGAGGCTACGATTCCACCAGATGCTCTTGCCCATCCATCTTCGTTGTCACGACCGCTCTGAGTGACTGTAATTGTGTTTTTGTTGCCTTTTAGATAAATAACCCCTGTTCCAAGACCGTTTTGATTTCCTAATTCGTCGCCAACGTTAATACCGAAGGCGAAGCCGTTTGTTGATATGGCAGTGATGTTCGTGTCACCATTTATCGTGACAGTACTTGGTGCTGGGTTATCCGGACTTCCAACGACCATATTGTCGCCACCATAAATCCATATACCCTTAACCCTATGGTTTTGAGGGTCATGTCCTTCTGCATAAATTGAGAGAGTATTAAACGTCGCTTTAACTACACGTCCGTTGCTAGCAGCATTGTTGGAGCTTGAAATATTCATACCCGTGACATTTCCCGCTTGATCATTATCTGCGGCTTGGGCAACCAAATCTATGTCAGTATGCCCATTGACGTTGAATTCAAACGGACCGTTGCCTGATGGAAATAATTTGATCCCATCAGGATTTTCAATTTTTTGATCATTTTTGATTGTGATGTCTTGCCATGTTCCATATTGATTGGACATCATATTGATTGGACATTCCTAGACCATTGAAAGATGGGTAGCTCTGATCAGCAGGGGAATCAGAGCTTGCCAATGAACAGATAGGTTGAGATGAAGATATTTCTTCTTCTATAAGGGATTCTGCGTGAGAAATAGGGAAATTCAGCATGAATGCTGAAGCAATGGCAACAGAAAGTAGCGTCTTATGAAAGACTACAGAAGTTTTTATTCCTTTATCTTGGGGGGGGCAAAGTTGTTTTAGACATGGCTACCTCAAAATAGAGAGCTTTACGCTAAAAGTTAAGAAACAATCCGAGAATTTTATACATAACAAAACAACTAATTAAAGGATTGCAGGTAAACCACTAAGATATATTAATTAGTTGTGGTTGTTGCTTGATCAGCAACTGCTTATCACAGCTCAAAGAGTTCTTTAAGTTCTTCGACGGTTAATCGCTCATCAAACGGCACATACTCGCCTTTTGAATTCTTAAAGACTCCATAGGGAACAGCCCTACAGCCGGCTCGACGATGAAGCTTAGTATTCGTCCAAACTTTATCGCGAACTTCCACGGGTAGTTTTTCCACGGAACCATAACGAATTCCTCGAAATTCAACATCGGTGAAATGAGCGAAATGCTCTTCCAATTTAGCTAAAGGATTCTTATCAATCAGAATGGTTGTGGCCTGCGGTTCAGAGTGGATATTCATAAAGGAAATCGGGCAGAATACAAATTCGATTTTGTCTAAAAAAGGTTCCAGTTTTCGGTGTAGCTGCCAACAATCCCGGCATTGCGTATCAAAAGCAACATACGCCTTCGGTCGTCCGGCGGGGCCTTTAGAGGAAATGCCGGTTCCTTCTTTTTCAAAAGATTCAAACATTTTCTTTCCGTCCCAGATGACGGGGACGGAAGCGGGGGCCGCATGGGCTGACGTCATTCCAATGGTGATTAAGGAGGAAAAACCAGCTATAAGTGCATTGCGTCGAGATATTGTTTTCATAGAAAAAAGCCTCCTTAATGTTCCAAATTATTTTACGCACAAAAACCACGGTTGCTTAGTGATTATTGGACCTCTATCACACCTTTTTTCAATTGCGTGATCGGATGCCAATCTTGTTTGGCTTTTCTGAGACCGGGAATCCCCAGATCTTCTTCGCGGTTGAGGTACTCAATACAGAGGGGCAAACTTTTGGCAAACGCTTGAGAGAGGGCAGGATACGCGCCGGGTACGTCACGGGTGGCTTTTTCAATATGCACAGCCAAAATATCAGAAGCGCTCCTTGCTCCATAAGTTAACCCTAAGATTCGACCATGCTCGTGCAAAATGCCGCCGTAGACCGGCAATTCGTCCCAATGCGCAAGAACTTTTTCAATAGCGGCTTTTTCCTCTAAAAGGCCTTCATTCATTTCACGCCCACTATACCAATCGTTCAAAAACGCCATGCAGTCGCCTAGACGATCCTTTGTGTACACTTCAAATTGAGCATCGGGACACGCCTTATAAAAGCGTTTGACGAAGTTACGCTTACTGTGAAAATGTGACCCTGGGAGCTCCACAAAGTCAGAACACGCATACACATAATCCCATCGATCGGGATTATCTTCAATAATCAATCTACGATGGGCGAAAGCCTTCGAGAGAATCGGCGCGATTGAATCGGTTCGTCCGTAAAAACGAAGTGGGCGATGGTTTTGGCGAGCGTCATTATCCAAGACTTCGAAAAGAGAAAAGGGAATTTCCTCTTTCCCAATAGGCATGACGAGAACCGGAGAGGGATCCTTTCCTACTAGACGCTCCAACACAAGGTGAGTGCCTTCAAACTCGAAATAACGAAAATGATTGTGAATGCCCCGACTGAAAAGCGAAACGAGACTTAAATCACAATCGCCGTCTCCATACTGTGGAAGATACTTTTTTAAAAGGTCTAAATCGCTTTCTTTTAACGCTTGAAATAACATAATGGAATCTTTCTTATCGAACCGCTAAACATTAAGACAGATGAGAACAATTTGCAAAACAATTTAGTTAGAATTTTCTGATTCTTTTTAAGATTTCAGCCCATGTTTTTTGAGCAAAATACCTCTTTATCTTCATCATCGGTTTGGACTGTGTCACAGCTCAACGACGAAGTCTCGCGATCTTTGCAGATGAATTTTCCTCCGCTTTGGGTGGGCGGTGAAGTGCGTGGTTTTACACGTGCTGCGTCGGGCCACTGGTATTTCACACTCAAAGATGCCACCGGCGAATTGTCGTGCGCCATGTTTGCAGGCAATAACCGCCGTGTGGGCTTTATTCCCAAAACAGGCGATCATTTGGAAGTTCATGGGCAAGTGAGTATTTACCGTGCTCGCGGTTCATACCAAATGGTTGTGGATGCCGTCAGACAAGCGGGGCTCGGTACGCTTTATGAACGTTTTTTGCAGCTTAAGGAAAAGCTTCAAAAAGAAGGTCTTTTTGATCTTTCCCGAAAAAAGACTATTGCTCGGATTAATACCAAAATTGCTGTGGTGACAAGCCTTCAAGCCGCCGCCCTGCGAGACGTGTTGACAACCTTAAGGCGCCGTGCTCCCTACGCTCGCTTGACAGTTTTTGAAACGGCCGTGCAAGGTGATGATGCGCCGGCAGAAATTATTTCAGCGCTTAAGCGAGCTGATCAAAGCGATGTTGATGTGATTTTGTTAGTCAGAGGCGGGGGTTCTCTTCAGGACCTTTGGTCTTTTAATGATGAGGGGGTTGCTCGCAGCGTTGCCGCTTTAACCAAGCCCGTTATTGTCGGTGTCGGGCACGAAAGCGATGTAACGATTGTGGACTGGGTGGCGGATTTGCGGGCGGCGACACCGACGGCTGCGGCAGAGCACGCGACCGAAAGTGTTGACGTCTTGTTAAAAGAGCTCGCTCAGACTCATGAGACCATGCGCTACGTCTGGAGTCGCTATTGGACGGAAAACACGCAAAAAGTGGATTCCTTGATGCGAGAGATCCCCGATCCGGCAAAAAGTCTTCGCCAAGCCAACGAGCGCCTGACACTTTTGAGTCAATCGCTTTCTAGTTTGATGCGCTCTCAGTGGTTTGTGAAATCAGAAAGTGTTCGTCATTTAAGCGCATCACTTATTAGTCCTTCTTCGCTTTTTCTCAGAGAAAAGGAAAGACATAACCGAATTAGTGAAGAACTTATTGCGCTCATGCATGACAAACTCAATCAAAATGAACGAGACCGTCAGGCCTTAATAGATTTGATCACGGAAATCAGTCCGCAGGCTATTTTGAAAAAAGGCTACAGCTATGTCACGGCTTCTGATGGAACATTTGTTAAAAGTGCTGAGAGCGCGGTTAAAAGCGATAACTTGCAGATTCACTGGCATGACGGACAGCTAGAGGTTCATGTAAAGAAATAGTCCACAGTGTTGCAATTCTTAACCAGAAAAGTACACCATCCGTACTTTTTCTCCGTACAATCAAAACGTTTTTTAGGAGAGAAGAAATGGCTTTTCAATTACCTACTTTAGCGTTTCCGATGAATGCATTGGCTCCCGCCATGTCTGAAGAAACCATGCAATATCACTACGGCAAGCACCACCAAACCTATCTCACCAATTTGAATACCGCTATCAAGGGCACGCCCTTTGAAACCATGTCTTTGGAAGAGATCGTTTTGGCAAGTGACGGCATCAATCAAGGTATCTTTAACAATGCCGCACAAGCTTGGAACCATGCCTTTTTCTGGATGTGTCTTTCTCCCAAGGGCGGTCAAAAGCCCCAAGGCGAATTGATGACAAAGATTGAGGAACGTTGGGGTTCTTTTGAATCTTTCCGTGAACAGTTCTGCGCCAGCGCCGCGGGCAATTTCGGCTCGGGTTGGACTTGGCTTGTGCTCACCCCTCAAAAGACGCTTGAAATCGTTAATACGTCCAATGCCGGCACGCAACTGGCTAGCGACAATACGCCGCTTCTGGTCGTGGACGTGTGGGAACACGCCTACTACATCGACTACCGCAACCGTCGCGCCGACGCCGTCGCCGCCCTCTGGGATCGCATCGACTGGAAGGTCGTCGCAGACCGTTACGAAAAGAAATAAGGGTTTGTTTCTGTTGGAAATGCCGCCTCCGGTTTTCGGGGCGGCATTTTCTTTTGTGCTGCAGGCAAACCTTTCGGGCACGGCCTTTCGCAGTTGCCGGGGCGGAATATACCGGGCGGGGCTCGTTGCTATCCGCCGGGCCTGTTTCCGGAGTATTACCTGAATCCGGCTATGGGTGTTTTTGTACTCAAAATTCATCATTATGTACGTTTTTTCGTCCATGGATTCCGTTTTCTGCGCGAAAGAGTGTATCTTCGCAGCACGAAAATAGTAAGGTCGAAATGCTGGAGAGGATTCAATATGCTTTGTTCATCTTGCTTTTTGTCTTGGCAGGAAGCCTGGATGGCGCTCAGGTTCAATCCGGTAGGGTAGTTTCGCAGCCCGACCGAATTTGCCAGTCCACTCTCCGGACGCCGGTTCCGGCACACAATTGTTTCACGGCGGCAGTCTTCACCTGCGACGCTCCGATCGAAAATCCCGTCCAACCGTCCGCCCAGAAGGCGATCGTCCGTCTGCGCCATGATGCCCGGGCCATGGCGTCGGCCCGCGGGCTGTCCTGCCGTCCGGCTTATTCGGACTGCTTCGACCTGCATCCCAAGCCGGTCGATTATTATGTCTTTTCGCTGGGGCGTATCCTGATTTAGCCGCTGTTCCCGTTCCCGTTTTGCCGCATGTTCCCGGATGAGGATTTTTTCTCCCGGAGATGCGTTCGTGTTTTCGTGTTCCGAGTAAATTCGTAAAAACGATAGGTTATGTATTTTACGCTATTGGTGGTCGTCATCCTGACGGCTATTGCGCTGGTCGCAGTCGCGCTGGGTATCGCCCGCGCCATATCGCCGCGCTCGTACAACCCGCAGAAAGGCGAGGCGTACGAGTGCGGTATCCCGACGCGCGGACGGTCGTGGATGCAGTTCAAGGTGGGGTACTACCTGTTCGCGATCCTGTTCCTGATGTTCGACGTGGAGACCGTCTTTCTCTTTTCGTGGGCGGTGGTCGTCCAGGATCTGGGGATTTACGGGCTGGTGAGCATCCTCTTCTTTTTGGTCGTACTGGTTTTGGGCCTTGCATACGCATGGCGGAAAGGAGCTTTGGAATGGAAATAAGGAAGCCTGAGATAAAGGCAATGAAATACGAGGATTTCAATGACAACGAATACCTCGAAAAGATGGCGGCCGAGCTGCGCCGCGAGGGTACGAACGTGATCGTAGGGTGCCTCGACGAATTGATCGAGTGGGGGCGCAGCAACAGCCTCTGGCCGCTGACTTTCGCCACGAGCTGCTGCGGGATCGAGTTCATGGCCGTGGGGGCGGCCCGCTACGACTTTGCCCGGTTCGGGTTCGAAGTGGCCCGCGCCTCCCCGCGCCAGGCCGATTTCATCATGGTGGCCGGGACGATCACCCACAAGATGGCCCCTGTCCTGAAGCGCCTCTACGACCAGATGGCCGACCCGAAGTATGTGATCGCCGTCGGGGGATGCGCCATCAGCGGCGGCCCGTTCAAGAAGTCGTACCATGTGCTGAACGGCGTGGACAAGATACTGCCGGTCGATGTCTATATCCCCGGGTGCCCGCCGCGCCCCGAGGCGATGCTCTACGGGCTGATGCAGTTGCAGCGCAAAGTGAAATTACAGCGGTTTTTCGGCGGGGTGAACAAGCAGATCGGCAAGCAGGAGTACGAAGAGCTGCTTC
>ERZ780228.958-NODE-958-length-21556-cov-3.658388_pt1 | contig 21556 bp, 19 predicted proteins | sample MGYA00511015_ERZ780228 | MGnify/ENA primary metagenome ERZ780228 (study PRJEB29588, sample SAMEA2161897) | human gut metagenome | biome: human gut; feature: human-associated habitat; material: faeces | place: Denmark | collected 2008/2010 ...
CAGCTGGGTGTCCCGCTCCAGGCGGATGATGGAGAACTGGCCCAGGGTGACGTACAGGCGGTGTACGTCGCCCCCCATCACCAGCTCCTCCGGGAAGCAGGCACAGATGGACGGGGGAATCTCGCAGCAGCAGTCGCAGGGGCGGCACTCGCACACGTCCACCAGCTTCATGCTGAGGATGATGGGGTCCACCGACTCTACTATCCGCACCAAATAGGTAAAGCAATTAAAGTATATCCAAATCATCGAGCTTTTTCAGGATTATACGCACATTTCCGTCCTTATTAACACTAATATGGTCTATAATCCGCCGCAAGTCCATGTTGGTCACTGTCTCCAGCTCTAAAAACCGCTCAATTTCCTGCATGTACTGCTCCACAAAGTGCCCTGCGTTTTGCCGTACCTCAAGAGAATGCTCATATTGCCTCAAGTCATAATCCAGTTCTTCCAGTTCTTCAGCAATTAGTGCGGTCTTCTCTTTCAGCTCTGCCATCGTCATTACGTCATTGGCGTACATTTCCTGATATCGTTCTTTTTTTGCAAGCAATTCACCTTGTCTGCGCTCAATCCTGGCCTTATCATATGGATTTTTCTCGCCACCAGCCTGCCTCTCTACAGCAGCTAAAATACCAGCAATAAAACTATCCTTGTCATGGATCAGTGCGCCAAAATACGCTCTAATTTCAGCAAGCAAGTCCGCTTCTTCCAGCTTTATTGTGTTATCGCACCTCTCAGCGGTGAATTGGTCGTTTGTCGTACACTTCCAGTAAACGCGAGTCTTGACATAAGTATAATCCTTTCGGCAAAATGACCGCCCACAATGCTCACACTTGATAAGCGTGCTGAACAGATGCTTTGTACTGTACCTGGCACCTTTGAAGGGTTCTCCACAGTCATATTTTGTCCGCCGTTCTTCTAACTGTTTCTGAGCCTTAGCAAATACCTCAGGTGTAATAATAGCCCATTCTGGCCGCTCATGGTGGAAGTGCTCTTCTTGCGGTATATGAATCTGCTTCCCTGTCAGGTAATCTTCAATCTCATATTTATGATTGACATAATGCCCACAGTAGATTGGATTTGTCAGGACACGCCGAACTCCACGCGGGTTCCAATCGCAGTGAAATTTGGTTTTTCGCTGTTGCTGATTGAGCCGTAGACTAATTGTGCGACACCCAAGCCCTTCTTTAAGATAAAGCCTGTATATTTCCCGCACCGTCTGTGCTTCTTGGTAGTTGATTTTTAAGGTAAAATTGTCAATACGGTCATAGCCAAAAATCCGTTGTGGAACTCTGCCCTTCTGCGCATTGATTTTCTTGCCGAACTTTACGCGCTTAGATAGATTGGCGCTTTCTTCCTGCGCCATAGCACCAAAAATAGTAAGTACAAACTCCGATTCGCCCAAGCTTTCCATGTTCGCTGTAATAAACATGGTGTTAATACCCAATGCTTTCAGCTTACGGATACTCTGCAAAAAATCAACAGTATTTCTGGCAAAGCGGGAAATATCCTTTACTACTACGGCTTCAAACAATCCAAGCTTAGCATCTCTCATAAGGCGGAGAAACTCATTTCTCTTTTTCAAGCTTGTCCCGCTGATACCTTCATCTGCATATAAGCGGATAAGCCTATGACCATTCTTCTCTGCGTACTCGGAAAAGAATTGCTTTTGATGTTCCAGACTGTCTAACTGCTCATCTTTATCTGTTGATACGCGACAATAAGCCGCTATTTTCATGTCGGTTGCTCCTTTCGCCAACCAACCTACATCGCTTCCTATTTTAGCACAAAAAGAAAGCAAAGGAAACCGCTCGATCTCCTTTGCTGTTGAGAATATAGGCTGGTTTCAACTGACTTTTGATAATGTTTCATGTATCTTTAGCGAAAGAAGTCTTTCCACGATTATTTTTTGAATCGCCAGTTCAACATCCTTTGCGCTATTTGGGTCGATAAATGTGTATGTGATACGCGGTTTGACTTTTGCCATCCAACGCCCCCTTTCTCTGTACAGTGTATTTGCTTAACGCTTGTCCTATTACCAACATAATTCGCTTCTCCTTTGCTGTGTGCGCACTATACAGCGCGCTCCGCCGGCCACCAATTACGGTGGCCGCATCGTTTTAGCGAAGCATATGGCTTCCAACAGAATTTCTTACGCCCTTACGCTTTCTTGCTACAATCAATTTGTCGATTGTATAGTCGGCATAATATTCTGCCATCTTCTTCGCTGTTTCCTCATCCGCATTCTTAACCTCGAAGTGGTTTTCAATACGGATCTCTCCCATAGAATTATCTGTGTTCTCATTGTTGGTTACAGACTGAATTGCAGCCGCCGTGGTATCCTTTGCTGTTGCAAGGCTACGCACAACAGAATCTACAACACCAGTAATCGTATCTCCAATCTGACTAAACAGATTTTTATATTGCTTACTGGTAAATACAGCCTCTCCCTTTTGCAACTTGGCAAAAACCTCATTGCTCTTTAATGAGTCCTCTCCGACAATTCCTCCGTCGTGATAAATATACTGTCTATATTTTTGGAACAGCTGTTCTCCGCCAACACGGTCTACATACCATACACCGTCATCACCACGGACAGCGTTAATGCCATATGGAGCAAGTAGTTTACCAAGCCGTAGGTTTTCATCAGCAAGACGCTGCTTCTCTTCATCAGAGGCAGATCCCCATGCTTGACCATTGGCGTACATCTCAGACATAATGGCACTGATTTCAGCATCTTCCTGTTGTTGATCCAGAATACCTTGCTGCTCATTTGCGATATCATTATTGATTCCATTAAGGGCAGATACGATATCTCCGTACTCTTGAGCTGCCTGCATCGCAGTCTGCCAAGCAGATGTAATCGAATCTTCCCCATCAATCATATCGCCATACTGTCTGTTCCAGGCAATCAGATCTTGATATAGCTGATCCCAGTCCGCATTGATACGATCAATAGCGGCTCTGTAAACCTCTTCCTCAGTATCAACACTGGCTTCCACCTTGGCGATTTCATCATCCTTGGTTTCTTCAAACTTGTCCGCTTCTTTATCCAAGGCATCAACCTGTGCGTCATACGCATAGTCTGCCTGGTAATCAGCGAGATCATTTTGAAGTTCGGCAAGCTCCTGTTCTAACTGCTGCCGCTCTGCATTAGCCTCACGACTATCATCGCGGCTCAGCTGATTGATCTTCTCCTGTACCTTAGCAATCTCAGCAACTCGCTCGGCAACCTCGCGCTCATAATCCTCTTCATCCCTGGCGACTTCAAGAGACTCCTTCTTCAAATCAATGATTTTCTGGTAGTCATCAATCTGTTCTTCCAGAGCGTCGATTTTATCCTCTGCTTCCTGACGCACCAGCTCCATTGTCTTTTCAATGATTTCTGTAATAGCGTCTTTCTGCTCATTATAAATATCGAGTTGAGTTTCGCGCAAAAGTTCTGTGTACTCCCGTAGAGTTAGAACGCCCTGTTCAAGCAACCGATTCAGTGCGGCGATCTTTTGCCTTAGGTAGTCTACTTTTGTGAAATCAAACCGATCCCAAAGGTCAAAGTCATCCGCATATTCGATAAACTCATCAAACGGTTCAAGGACATTATCAACGATAGATTCATTGATTTCCTTGATATCGTCTTCAGCATCCCACCATGCGTCAATACACTCCTGAATTGCCTCGTCGTTCTCGTCCACGCCAAGCGCCCTTAACCTCTGTGCTTCCTCATGGGCAAGCTCCTGGATTCTCAGTTGCTCTTGACGCTGCCGTTCCAGATTGGTAGCCATATCACGATAGTTTTTGCTATCGTTTAGGCCATCATACTGGTGCTGCAAAAGTTCAATGGTATTTTCGTGCGCCTCAACAGCATCTGTATAAATACCATGTAGGATATCGTCAATCTCATCCTGGTACTCCCACCACTGTTCTCCAAGCTCCTGAATGTAATCGTTATTCTCATCCAGTCCCATTGCGCGGTATTTTTCCGCATACTGGTGAACAGTGTCTTGCATCTTCCTATAGATAGCAATAATTTCTTCTGGAGTTCCATCATTTCTTTCAAGCGTAAAGATGTCGTGCTCATAATTACCCAGGATTTCGTCAAGCTCATCCTGGATTTCTTTTATGGCATCCTCCATCTCTTCAGCAAGCTCTTCGTCATCAACCTCAGCCTTAACATCTACCGTGGCAGTTGTCGTGGGAGAAGTATACGGAGTGCCCGTAGAGCCGTTCTTGTCAACCTCGACACGCAAACCGCTTGTTGTGATTCTTCCAGACGCATATGCTGGAATTGTACCAGTGATACGCTTTCCAGAACGACTTAAAATCCGTTTGGTTTCATCCGCAGTATAAACTTGGTCTCCTTGGTTCAAGTATGCAATTTCCGGGCCGTTTGTTCCAGCGAGGTATGCCCCATCCTTCGATACAACAAGCTCTGGCTTTGGAGAGCCGTTGGGCGAATACTCGTCCCCAAGCAAAGCATTACCAGCCGGCGCATTAGAAGTACCTTTTGCAAAGCCAAGCAGATTACCAATGCTGTCAATAAGACCGCCTTTACGCTGTACATTATAATATACAGTGGCAGTTCTACCATTTACACTATCGATAGCCGTACCAATACTATATACCTTTGTCGCAGCGTCTTGAGCGGCTGAACCGATGTCATCAATTTCCGACTCTGCATTGCTTGTAGTAGAGTCATTTACATCGTCAATTGCAGTTTCAACACCGTTGATTGAAGTGGTAACATTGGTGAAAGTAATCGTATCGATATAGTCAAGTGCGTCACTTACATCCTTCACTTGACCATCAGCATTTGCCAGTGAAATGCCGTCTGCTTCGCCAAGTTTGGTAATAAGCCCTTCTGCTTCTTCCTTGGTATAACCAATGTTGGCAAGAAGATCTCCAAGCCCTTCATAATTAACCGTGATTGTATAATCATCACTGGTAGCAAGGCCAAGATTTTGAAGGCTTGTCGTTACAGAGTCAATATCACCAGATACACTAAATAGCTGTACGCCATCAAGCCCTTGTAGAGCAGACAAAACATCATAAATTTCTTTATCTGTTTTGCCAAGCGTCATCAGCTGCTCTGTCAAGCGGTCTACATTGATAGCCTTGCCAGCAGCAGTTTCGGCAGAGAGGCCAATTTCGTCAATAACCTCTGATACCTCAGTGAGATCGTAAAAGTCAATGTCGCCCCACATAGATAGAGCCTCGAAACAGGCGATAACCGCCTCTTCCGTGATGCCCATCTTTTCTGCAATCTCGTCAAGATTTTCAGGGTCAACATCGAAATCAAATGCGCCAGTCGCGTCCTTGCTGATCTCAATAAGGTTTTCCCCTTCATCATTAACAAGCTGGCCGGCCTGAGCCATATCGTAAAGTCGCTGAATGAATCCAGCTCCGGCGCTGTCCGCATCTTCAAAGACGCTCTTATTGCGCTGCATGGCATCATAGATCTCATCAAGGCCATCGCTCCAACCCCATGTATTGAGCTGTTCACTACCAAATAGGAACTCAGCAGCAGCCCAGAAAGCATTAGAGTTTGTGGTGCCAGCCTCAAACTGGGCGTTCAACTCTTCAAACGCTTCTGCATAGGAACGGAAGTCGGTGTCCTTTTCCTCTACAGCCATAGCCGCATCATAGCGAGACTTTGCATCTGTTACCTGGTCAAATTTATCGACCATGCCATCAAGAGCGTCGTTGAGCTTTAGAGCCTCAGCCGTAACAAGAGAAACGCCATCTCCGCCCTCTGCCATATTCTGAAGAATCTTGGAGAGGAATTGAGCGTTCATTCCGTCCTCTTCCAGAATACCAGCCAACACACTGCTTTCAGAAGCGAGTTCTTCAATATTCTGCGGAGTGATACCGTCCACTGCTTGGGACATAGCAATAAGCTCTTCCTTGGTATCTGAGAAATCCTCGGAATCCCACATGCCACGGATACTGCTCTGCAATGCTTTTGCGTTTCTTTCTGCTACAGCCTGTTCACTATTGTACTCTTCGATTGCAGCGGTGATATCATCCCAAGTTGTTGCACCTTCATTGATAACTGCGTTATAGGCAATTTCAAAATCTTCGTCGGATAGAGCTTCAAGTTTGTCTTTTACATCTTCAACCTCTGCGCTCCATTCCTCCATTGCGTGGAAGTGCGCAGATGTACCAGGTGTAAGATCCTCATATGTTTTGGGGACAAGGGCATCTGTAATTGCCTGAATACGCTCGTTGACACGGGCAATCTCTGTCTCTTCAGCTACAATATCATTAAGGTAGTCCGCATATGCCCCTGTCTCGGCAAGATATCCGTCAATCATCTCCGCTACAGAGCCACTACTTCCACTGAAAGAGAATTCTTTGGATAGCTCGTCATTAAGGTAATCTCTATACTGCTTAAATTCCTCCATATTGGAAGGAATCCCGTTATTAAACTCATATTCTGCGGCAATTTCGTCATACTTTGCCTCTACATATGATTCAACGGAATCTTTGAGCTTGTCTGTGATATCTACCGCATCGTCATAGATATCATTGTTCATATTGTTTTCTTTTGCCAGCTCGTTTTGCAGATCAAGCAACCGATAATAGTAGTCTACAACCGCATCCATGTTTGTATGGTCGGTATCCCAGCCGATAGGCTCAAGCTCTTTGCCCCATGTACCCTCGTCAAAGTATTCACCCATAACCCGCTCAGCGGTCTCATATGCGGCGACAAACTCATCAATCCCAGTACGGCCACTCATATCAATAGTAATCTCAGACCCGCTCCAACCGCTGTATGTGGTTGCCTGTAGCGCATCTGTAGCGGCATCGCGCTTTTGCTTTGCGGCGATATACGCAAGTTCCAATTCCGCCTGAGCCGCTTTATTCAGCTCATCAGTGTAACCTTGTGTACCAGCTTTTAAGCCCTCCAGAACGCCGGCTTTCTCACCAAGGGCATCTGTCACATTTTCAACCGCAGTTTGGAAAGCGGCCTCTTCCTCAGCGGTTCGATTAGTTATGTTGGCATATTGTAGATACTCAGAGTAGGCACTTTTGAAAGCAGCAGTAGCATCGAGTACCGCATTTTTCTCTTCAATGGTAGCTTCGGCAAGTTGGATCGTCTCTTCTCTGGCCTGTTCCATCCCACTAATCACAGTGGAGATAACCGTTGCGGCGGTAGTCAGCGCCACAATAAGGAAACCAATGGGGTTTGCGGCGATTGCAGCGGACAATGCCTTAAACGCACCAGATAGGCTGAACGTGGCAGTTGTAGCACTGGTTTCCGCAGCAGTAAGACCCATAGTAGCCAAGGTCTGCGCTGCCTGCTCTGATGTAAGGCCGCTTGCCATTAGAATTGCCATTCGTTGCTCATTAGTCAATGCCTTATTACTGACAATAAGCCGTAGTTGGGAGGCATTGAGTCCATCGGTAACGGAAAGTAATCTTTGGAACTGCTCAAAGTTCAGCCCTGTGCTGCTTGCCTTACTCAACGTATCAAATGCAGTGGAAAGCTTGGAGATATTGGCATACGCGCTTTGCGCATGAGAAGAAATGATTGTGAAACCTTTCACAACACCAGCAGCCGCAAGCCCAGCCAGCGCAATTTTGAGCAAATTTGTATTGTCAATAAACTCCACAAGAGCGGTGCCGGCCTGGACAATCGTTCCCAAGAACTCGGCATCAAAGGTATTCATACTCAGGGACTCAAAGGAGGCTGTAAACGCATTGATTTTTGCCTGCAAGCTGTCTTGGTACGCTCCAAACTTCTGTATGGCTGTGCCTGCGCTGTCAGCAGCAACACCAGCGTATTCCAACGCAGTTCCATAGTTCTCCATGAGTACGAGGAAATTTTCTTGTTGTCTTACGCCGGCAAAGGCATTTGCAATTGCGCGCTTGTCGATATTAGTGAACTGATCCCACTTTGCATATACATCATCAAGGACATCGCTGAAGTTACGGAACTCATCCTCGCTATCCCTAAGAGCAATCCCAAAATGCTTTAGAACGCTCTCAACATCACTAAGATCTTCTCCATCCTCGCTCATAAAGTTTCCAAGCTTTACATTACCCATACGGGCAAAAATTGTCTTGAAGCTCTCACCAATTGTTTCAGCAGACTTCTGTGTAACCTCCTGTACCGTCGCCAAATACCCCAGTAAGCGATCCATGCTCACCCCGGAGATACTTGCGCTATTGGCTGTACGAGACATGGCTACAGCGAGGTCAGAGGCCGTTACAGCGGCTTGTAGGTCAATAGCAGTCAATCTATCCACGATGCCCGCTACTTCCTCTACGGTCATCCCGTAGCCCTTCATAGCGCTGGTCAGATTTTTGGTTGCTTCAGCGGAATCCATAGCGCCCACTTTGGAGAGAATCATTGATTGCTCAATTAGGGTAGCCGCCTGCTCCGTACTCATACCTTGTCTCAACCATTCGCTGGACGCATCCAAAACTTCGCCGGTTGTAGCACCAAGCTCTTTTGCAAGTGCATTGTACTGATCCACCAGAAGCTTTGCACCCTCATACGAGTCTCCCGTGACCATGCGAAGGTCTGTCAGCTTTTGGTCAAGCTCCGTAGAGGTGGTAATCATCTCTTTTGCCGCCCGTTCCAAGCCAAGGATAGCCTGGTGCAACAGCGTTACACTGGCAACCGTAGCAGATGATTTGCGGTTGATATTGTCCATACCGTCAGCAAGTGTATTGAGGTCTCCAGCGCCGTCCACCTTCGCATCTACATCAACAGATGTACTCTTGTCTGATACGGATTTTAGTGTCTTTCGCAATGCGCTTGTGTCAACAGTAGCTTTCAGCTTGATACCGTCTGCGCTCACCGCATTCAGGTCAGACTTAATATTTTTCTTTGTCTTAGACCTGTCCAATCTACCAATAATCGATAGAAAAAGCTTATTGAAAGTAGAAAGGTCAGATTGTAGTTGCTGTCGGCTCTTCGCCTTGTCAAGTTTGGCCGTAACTGGTACAGTCAGCTTTTCGCCCATTGACTTCAGCTGGCTCTTCATCGACACAATTGATTTGGCCTCATCAATTATTGCACTAATAAGTACTTGTAGATCATCAAACATTCACATCACCAGGCTTTCCAGAATCATTATCTATATTTCTTTTGATGGAACTCACACACTGCATGAATACAGCCGCACTAATCCCCATTTTCTTGAGAACGAGCGGGATAGCTTCTGGATTGAGCAAGTGTTTATTATCCGTACTAATTTCCAGTAAGTTTTTCCCGCTAATACCAGTGAACGAACCTATCATAGGTAACTGATACAGTCGTTCTATAAATCCCGCTCCCGTGGTCTCCGCTGTGCGGAAAACAGTATCGTTCTTATCGAGCATTTCTTGAATCTTTTTATTTCCGCCCATATCCCTCCAGGCCAACAGGTTTTCATTGCCGAACAGCAGTTGAGCTGCCTCGTGAAATACCACAGAATCTGAGATACCACTTCGGAACTGTGTATGTAGCTCCATCGCTGCATATGGGATTGATCGTATCTTTTTCTCCAATTTTATTCCTCCTTACCGTCATGTAAGTCCCAATTTATAACATTTATATTCCTCTTCATTCTCCAGTCGGCTAAACTCTGCAAAAATGGCTTCATTCTGCTCCACATCATGGAGAAATGTTTCCAACTGATATAGCATCTCCGGAACGGTGAATACTCCCTGCACAGTATATTCGGCATTTTGTGATGTGCCTTGCATAATGCCCACCTGCATCCTGACGGATTTGTTGTCGTAACGCTCCAGCTTGCACACACATGGTGAGATTTTTTTGTGAGGCGCTTTTACAATTGACCACTCATAGGGCTTTCTTAGTTTTTGGTTGAAATTTTCCATGCGCTTACAAAGCCCGCTTTTTTTCGCATGGTCTGAGCATGTCATCAGCATCAAATTTGACACCCGATTATTCTGTGCGTCACCATCAAGGTGGTCAACCTCATACCCCAAATCAAAATACGCATTACGGAGACGTTGAATTTTCTTGGAAAGTGGTTCGGCTTCCGATGGTTCACCATATAACTCTACCGCCAAAATGATGTGGTGTAGGTATTCGACTCGATTGCCAACTGGAAGACACAACCTACGATCCCGTGCCTGAAGACTGATATTATCACCGTGCTCTTTCAAAAACTTGAAAAGCCACGGAGAATAATCTGTATAATTAACGCTCCCATTTTTGCGATTGATAATTGTGATACTGTCGCCACGCCGGACAATCGTATTACTGCCTATAACATCCGCATACTGGATAGCAAGTTCGCCTGGCACCCATAAGCTGGAAAGTCTCATGTCATATGCTCCGTTCCATGGTTTATGCTTTGGTTTAGTTGCGCTCCTAATTACCTCATCCAAAGGAGTACCGCTAAATACACTTACCACATAATAATACAATGCAACACTGCGTCTATCTGGAGTCGTTACTCTAAATGCTTTGCTGATTGTGCATCCTTGCTGGAGCAGTTCTACGATTGTGTCAATGATTGCCTTATTATCATCGATACAGCATGTATTTTGCTCCCGACACCAAATTAAATCGTCATCGTTACCTTTTACAATATACGACACAGCGAGATAGCATCCGTCGTTAGGCTTAATACGATAGAGTGCGTATTTATATCGCTCATAAATCATTTCGACTTCACCATATTCACGCTCCAACTTATCCCGCAAACAATATCGTTCCCGTTTATCCAGGTAGCCTGGTTCCTGAATGTCTTTAATTGCCATGCTTACTGAACACTCCCTTTGCCTTAGTAAATTAAACAGCCTTTCATCCCCGTAGCGAAGAACCCATTGATATCTGGCATACTGGGTATTACCTATATCTGTAAGCGCTAACATATCTTCTCGATTATAACTGTATTGCTTTCTGCATTTCTCCGCCAGTTGCACCCGCTCGATAGAAGATAGTGCTTGATCTGATAATTGACTCTTAATGTCCTCTGGTATGGTGTAACGCTTCCATCGGCTGCGTCTTTTCTTTTTAACTTTGTCCATATACCTCCTGTGTTGTGTATGGTTAGGGGTTGCTTACAGCACACAACCTTACAATTACTGAATTTTGATACTCCGACAGGGGTTTTCCCCTCGAATATGTTTCTAATTTGCCATAACAGGCCGATGTTGAACGGCCTATATTCGGATTTTCCACTCAACGGCCAAAAGAGGCCGTAAAGTCGTTGAACAATGGGGGATTTCCGAAAAATTCACCTTGAACACCATAGATGGTAAACTTAGTAGCCGTTTTTCGTACCCGTCCGACACATATCCGTACTATAAGCTATCCCCTCTATTTCTTTTAACAAACGCAATTTTTCCCCCCGTTGACCAACGGTGATTTCTGAGGCAGTCTGAATGAGGTTGATTCAGATTGCCTTTCCAGACAGCCACTGTTGCATAAGGTTTCGCATCCTCTGAGATGGAATATATAAGGAAATATTGCGCTCTTCCAATGGCAATTGGTTTTTCCGAATGCGGCTTCTCCAAATCCATTGGATCATCTCAGACAGTGCAAACCTGTCCTCATTAAGCCTAATGTTATATTTGTCCCTGAACATACCTTTAATGAGCGGGTTGTAGAATCGATTGACTAAGTAGGCCAGCATATTGCGATCCGCATAGTCATTTGTAGCACGACAACTACATGACACGAAACACTGCAATTTATTCAGTTCAGTATTTTCGCTTTTCGAGTTATTTTCCAAAGCGTATTTCTCATCTTTGGTAAGTTTACGGATATATTTTGCTCCATAGATGCATAACGCATCTTGATAGTCCTTATAGGTTGTCCACATAAGGCGGCGGCTATTGTTTTTAGTGGCTTTATAAAATGTGTTAAAACCTTTTTGTACAGCTTTAAGGTCTGTGCTTGTTGCTGTACTGTACCAAGTGGAGGACAACGCATATTTCTTTTCACCTATAGCATTGGCTACTCCATCGTATATGCTAATTACCTGTTGTAAGGCTTTTCGATTTTCGCTATCTTCTCTATACACCGCAAACGAAAATCCATGTGCATCTCCATACTGACCGGAAACACCACCAAGTTTGTAGTCCAAGCTGTGGATTTTCAAGTATCCATCAAATACGCTTCCTTCAAATAGGTAAGACAAAATAAAGACATTCTCAAAGGCTCTGAAAACCTCTGAAGGAAACATCCATAAAAACAACTGTCCCTTTACGCAAAGCACATTTCCAGACTTTATTAGCGGCTCCAGGTACTTGTATTCGTAGTCTTCAAGCGTTGGTTTACCGCACCAGGTAACACGACAAAACTCGTCTACATGTATAACACCCTGGTTAATAAGAAATGTAGCAGTTCCTTTTTTCACTTGATACCCTATATCGTCGATTAGATCATTGATAGGTTTGACTACATCCAATGCTTCATCGATAAACAGGGTATATCCTCCATCGTGAATCAAGTCCCATATTTCATTATCGACATCCAAAAACAGGGAATGGGTGCAGCATATATTGTATCCATGTGACAATAAATATTTCAGGCTGTCCATTTTAGTACCGCCTTTATACTCAGGCTCATAAATATTGAGATTTTCGCTTTTGGCATCCTGTATAGTTTTTAGGTAAGGTGTGACTACCATATATGATTTGTCTGGGTTGTTGCGTATCTCTGCATACATGGCCTGCGTTTTCCCGCTCCCCATCATTGCGTCAATAACTGTAATTGCTATTATCAGTCACCCCTTTTCTTATTCCATGCGATAATAAGGCATTTTTCCATTAAGCAGTCTGTTTCCTTTGGGTCTTTTTGCAGATCGAAGTTATTTACCCTTGCAACATCTTCAATGTCTTCTTGGTCAAGTAAGAGCCAATTCTCGACCAGCTCATCAATTAGACCGTCTCTCATCTTTGCAAACTCCCTTTGTCCAATTCATTCCAATATTGATTTTTATTTCGTATAGTTTAGCTATTGCGCCTCTCATAATCAGAAATAAATGCCATCAGCCTGTTTAACTGATTTTGTGACAGCGCTAACTTGTGATTCATAAACTGTGAAAACACCTTTTGGCTAATCACACAAACACTCGCAACATATTTTGCTTTGAGTCCCCAGCGCACAAGGAAAGCTTTAGTTTCATTGGCTAACTGTTCCTGCTCCGTTATCAATCGTCATCACCTCCAATTCATAGGATACATTTTTGCGAACAAAACAAAAAAGCAGACTACAAAATAGGGAAACCCTACAATGTAATCTGCTGTATGCGTCTTTCCACTCTTGGATACAGTACGGCATAACAGATTACATCTGCCCGCCGCTACATGCGATCCAAGGCTAACACAAGACACTATTAAATTTTACCGCAAAAGCTTACATATATAATATATCACATAGTTTCCGTTTTGTCAAGCACTTTCTACAATCTACGGTTTATAATAAGCCTAATAATATACATATTGCATATATTAAAGCTTATTATTTCCTGCTCGTCCTCATGCCTTCCACACCTCTTCAATTCCAAAAGTAAAGCGAATCACGCTATCTTTGATGCCAGACATGAACACACTATCAGCCATTGCACACATAGCAGTAAACACTTTTAGCTCCTGCCCACGCAGAGAGGCCAGCCGGCGTATTTCCATTGTGATAATTGCATTAGGGTGAGAGCTGGACACTGGCTCTATATCGACATCCACGACTTCCATACTGTTTGCTTTCATCCACCGAGCAGCCAGTGATACTTTCTCATGCCGCTGTACCTTTGATAGATCGGCAACCCTTCCGCTGAAAAACTCGCTGTCCGTTAGAATCCTATCCAGTTCTTCGTCTGAAAAGAAGTCTCGCACATCCACATCCGCTTCACGGGACTGCTTGATTTTTTCCTGATACTCCGCCTCTGCCTTTTCCTTGGCCTGGGCAATACGAGCGGTTAAATCCATCCGCAAATCCTCCACTCATCTAACATATGCGTTCTTTTGCTACTTGGAGAGAACAATAATCTTCGATAAAAACTTCTATCTCTTCTCCTGTGTCCGCCTTTCGTACTATCTCGCCAGCAAGTGCGTTGAAATCTCCTATAAGTACATCATCTATTTCCAGATTACATCCACTTAATAGCTCGAAATAGCCATATTCTCCATCACTATTCTTGAAGATGTAAAGCCCTCTTGCATGATTTGTTCCAATTATTACGGCTTTCATTTTCTGCCCGCCTTTCTGTCCAATCTCTTATATATTATTGTAGGCTATCCGCCAAGGTTTTGCAATCCGCTTTCTTTAGTATTAAATTTGACCTCATTTGAATTAGTATTAAAAGTTATTGACTTGAGTGCCGATATGGTATAAAATATGAGTATCAAATCTAACGATGGTCAAATTAGATATAAAGAGAGAAGGGACAGCATGATATATGGATATTGCCGTATCTCCACGGCTAAGCAGTCGATTGAGCGCCAAATAAGAAATATTAAGGCTGCCTATCCAGAGGCGGTCATTGTACAGGAGATTTTCACCAGGACGCGAATAGACCGCAGAGAGTGGCAGAAGCTCTTTTGTAAGGCAAAGGATGGAGACACTATTGTTTTTGATAGCGTTTCCCGAATGAGCGGTAACGCTGAAGATGGGTTTGCCGCTTATGAAGAACTCTATAATCGTGGGGTCTCTCTTGTTTTTCTTAAAGAGCCACACATCAATACAGACACATACAAGCAGGCTTTAGAAAACAATGTCAAACTAACAGGAGGCAATGTCGATTATATTTTAGAGGGTGTCAATAAATACCTAATGGCTCTTGCCAAGGAGCAGATCCGGCTTGCCTTTGAGCAATCAGAAAAAGAGGTGGAGGACTTACATCAACGTACCAGGGAGGGCATAGAAACAGCCCGCTTGAACGGTAAACAGATCGGACAGCGCCCAGGGGCAAAGCTAACCACTAAAAAGAGCATAGTAGCAAAAGAGGTTATCAAGAAACATTCTAAGGATTTTTGCGGTACACTGGATGATACTGAAGTAATGACGCTGACAGGATTATCCCGTAACACCTACTATAAATATAAGCGGGAGCTACGGGCAGGAACATAGCATCCATCTAAATAAGAGAAGCGGGAGCATTACGCCCCCGCTTTTGCTTTTTAGTATCGGTTATATATTTCACCACGATTGCCAGCGGCCACTACATAGACAACCAACTCACCATGATCTACGGTATAGATGATACGGTAATCTCCTACGCGGAGCCGATAATATCCCTCATGCCCTTGCATCCGCTTGCGGTCTCCCATATCAGGCAAGCCCTCAATAGCGGCCACAATCCGCCGTTTCTCGTTCATGGGCAATTTTTCGATGAATTTCTTTGCTGGCTTTTTGATGATGATACGATACATCAGGCAAGCCCCCATTCCCGTTTGCAATCCTCCAGAGCAAAGCCCTGGTCTTTATCCGGGTCGGGGTCGTTCTCGTAATCGTTCAGCAGCTGAGCACAAAAAGCATCGTCCGCCGCTTCATCGGCACTGATACCCTGGACATAGGCCAACACATAGCCCAGCTTATAGTCCGGTAAACCATCCAAAAGCGAGATAATCTTGTCACGGTTACTCATCATGGCACCCCTTCCAAAATAGATTAGCTAATTCCTTATTCGTCATCTTTCGTATCAGGCACATATTCCAGCAGATCACCAGGCTGGCACTCCAATACCTCACACATTTTCGCAATGGTACGGGTATCAATATCGCCGCCCTCTTTGATTTTTCGAAATGTGGCTTGGCCTATGATGCCATCTCGTTTAACAGTATAGGATGTGATTCCTTTCTCATCAAGACGTTTGAGCATCTTATTGTAGATAATAGGCATTATATCCCAGCTTCCTTAATTTTAGTGCGTCCACTCTTTCATGGTAATAGTATATCACACCTTGTGTCACTAATTCAAGTGATAATCTTGCACAAATATAGCTCTTTATATTTGTCACTATTTCTGGTGATATTTTCGTTGACTATCACTAATAATAGTGATATACTATACTCAGAAAGGGAAAGGAACACCGGCGAAGGTGGACGGGTAACAGCAAGAACACCACACAAGAGCGGGAAAGGATTCGGTAAGCCGACCCCGTGAGGCGCACGAAAAGTGAACAAAGCCTCCCGCCGCCAGGATCACCCCTAAAAATGAAGGGAGCATCTACAATGAGTGTAAACGAGATGGACAGCAAAATTAAGGAACTGCGGGAACTGCGCCGTATGGCTGATGAGCTGGCCGCAGAGATCGAGGCCATTCAGGACAGCATCAAGCAGGAGATGACCGCCCGCGAGGTTGACGAGTTGAGCGGTTCCGACTGGAAGGTTACGTGGAAACTGGTCAAGAGCCGCCGCTTCAATAGCACTGCATTCAAAAAGACACACGCTGACCTGTATGACCAGTATTGCAGTGAGACAGCAACCCGCCGTTTCACAGTAGCATGAGAAAGGCCGCTTGCCTAAACGCCCTGGAAAAGCAATAGACAAGCAGCCCCAGCCCGCCGGGGCGGGTCAAGAATAGTGTACCACGATCCGCCCCGCCTTACAACTATAACTTGGAGGTTACAACCATGATTAGAAAGACACTTGATATCAGCACTATTGATTATAAGGCACGGAGCAGCAAGCGCACCCGCATTTACTTCCCTTGCGAGATTAAAGACAGCATTGCAGACTGTGCATTATCAGCACTCGCCGCTAATGGCCTGGACGCTGCGGACGTGAAAGAGATTAAAGCATATCTTGTGCCGCACATCTCCGCCGATCATCTGTCTGCCGGCCTGGTAGTCAACATCATTACCAAAGGCGGGGCGCATATCACAAGCAAGATTATTATTGACACGCATAAAGAGCAGCTCGAAAAGCTACTTGCAGGATATCTTGTAGAGGGCGGTGCCGGACTGTCTAAGGAATACGCAGACCTGCTTACCAAGCAATTTTTTAAGTACCGCCGTGCAAAAAGAGAGATTGAAGCCAAAGAAAGAGCCGCCCGACTTGATTACATGACAAACTTACTTAGGCAAGGATACACCCCCGAACAAGTCATCATCACTATGCAGGAGCGGGACAACAACCATAGATAAGAGAGAAGCAGCGCCGGAGGGCAACACCCCCGGCGCTATTTCTGTACCATACGGGGCATGTTTACATTTCTACAGCCTCATCAATTTCTGTATAATTGCTTAGTACCCCCTTCTCCACGCCTCTACTCTTTTTTGGAGGGGGGGGATAGGTTTACATTCTGAGTTTTTGTGGTACTTGCGCATAATTGCATCATCGTAATTTCTTATGAGACTATCTCAGTAATTTAGCACCTATTTTCAAAGGAAGAAGAAAATCTAAAGCAGGTACACAAATTCTTTGCACAAGCGGTTTTTGGGCGAAAAACTGTGAGATTATCTGTATAATCCAAGCACGCTGTTGAACAGTGATACCAATTCTCCACGTTTGATAAGGGCATCAGGAACAAACTCATGGTTATCTTCAATCCACCCCAGTGAAACAGCGGTTTCAATGAACGGCCTTGCCCAGCCAGTATAGATTATGTGTTTCAACTCACATTCTTGTTGCTCTACAAAGCGGCTAAGGACAGTAATGGCTTGCGCCCAGGTGACAAGCCCATCAGGATCATACTGGCCACCACCAACACCGCTAACAATGCCAGCATGACCAATCGTTGTTACGGCCTGGTAATACCATGCGCCAGCACTCACATCATCGAAAATAGCTTGTCCTTTCCCATAGTGGGAAATACTCTCGTCAGTCAAAAGTCGATAAATGATGGTAGCAAGCTGCGCCCGCGTCAGGGGATCTTCTTCATGCATCTGTCCATCTCCGTACCCGGCCAACACCACCGAGCGGGAAGTATCTATTATGGCATCGCCGCAGGCAAGCTCAGGAGCGGGGGTTTCTTCGTCTGGTTTCTGGATATCCGTATCTGGCTCAGAGGGGTGTTGTACGGGTTTATGAGGCCTCGAAGGAGTGTAGTCATTTCCATTGTTGGAATCGTCCTCTGCGGGCTTTTCTGGCCGCTCTGTGTCACTCTGATCATTATCTGATTTGTCCCCATCATTGTCTGTGTCAGTAGTAGGGGGAATAGGTTCTTCCGGCTCTTGACCGCTTTCCCCGTCCTCGGTAGGAGGCACGACACCTGGAATCTGCTCGTCCTCATCTTCACCAGCTTCTGGATTGTCTGGCTCTTTGTCGGGAATAGTGCCCTCACCGCCTCCGTTGTCATCAGGAATAGTAGAGTCATCACCTGGAGCGGGATCGGGGTAATTATCTCCGTCCCCTGGCAGAGTAGTACCCTCATCTGGAGATGTAGGAGGTGCAAAATAGTCTTTGGCTTCCTCATCCGTAAGGAAGATTAGCCTTATTAGATCTGTTTTCTCCACCATTGGGAGTGCAACCTTGTCGCCAGTAACAGCATCATACAGTCCAGCGCCATCAGACTCGCTATTATTATAGATGGTCAATACTCCGGTTGAGTATATATCATCTCTTTCATTTTCAGTGCAGTCATTATCGGCAATAGTGCAATTATCAAGCGTTAGATTCCCAGTGTTGTAAATCCCGCCACCTAAACTTGACACATTTCTTACAATCATTGTGTTTTTCACAAACAAAGTTCCAGAATTATTTATCGCCCCGCCTCTCATACCTGAATTATTTTCTGTAAAGACGCAACTTTCTACAGTGACATTTGCCCCTTCGTTAATATTTAATGGACATTCTACACTTTTGGTAAATGTACAATTTGAGAGAGTTATATTCCCAGAAAACACATTTACCAGAAAAGAAAAGTTGTTTCCATTACCAATAAATTTACAGTTTTCAAGTAGCGCACAAGCGTCTGGTAGGGTTTGGATAACAAGAGGTACTGTTTGCTCACCACTCTCAATAATGGTCACATTGGCTATGCTTCCCCCATTGTAAGATACAGATAGAAGAGAATTAGTAAACCCTTCTGCGCGCACTAAAGTCACTTGTTCTGAAGGAGCGAAAGACTCCCCATCAAGTGTGATTGTTGCAGAAACAGCAATCTTGTCTCCTTCCTCCGCATTATCAGCAGCTTTGATTAGCTCATCCAGAGAAGCAACTACTGCAATAGGAGTTTCTTCCCCTTGTGGCGGTGCTTCACCCGTTGTAGTTTCTACGGCATGAGCGGGAACAGACACCCCCACAATTAAAGCCACTGATAGCAATAATGACAACAGTTTCTTCACTCTCAAACGACCTCCTTGATCTGTGTGGCTTCATGGTTCTGTAAAAAGAGCGCTACCATTTCATTGACTGCTGCGGCCTCTCTGTCAGTAAGCCCAGAAATATCAATCATTCTGCGCCCCTCCACACACAAGAGGTAGTCTGTGGTTGTACCAAGAACCGAAGCCAAACGGATTAAGGTTTTAGGCTGGGGGAACCGGATATCTGTCTCGTATGCGGAAATCATGCTTCTGGTGACTCCTACACGCTGAGCAAGCTGGCCTTGTGTCATATGTCTTCCCTCCCTGAGATCCTTTAGCCTGACAGAAAAATACAGCATTTGACAATACGCTCCTTTTTACATGAGCATACCGCAAACGCTGTTGCAAACGGAAACTTCTTTGTCGCTTTGAGTTGCCTTTCTGGTGCACTGATGCTAAAATTAAAACATAATATACGGAGGGAAAAGCCTATGTTTGACGAGCAATTAAACGCTCTTTCGGGAATAGACTTTGAAAATCTATGTGCCACGCTAATTTCAGGGATGGGTTTTCAAGTGGAACTGACAAAGGCCAGTGGGGACGGTGGAATTGATATCATAGCGAACAGTTCTACACCTCTATACAAAGGGAAATACATCATCCAATGCAAACGATATACTGGTACAGTTGGTGAGCCGATTTTGCGTGACCTTTATGGTGTGGTTATGTCTGAACGCGCTAATAAAGGCATCCTAATGACAACGGGTACTTTTACCAGAAGTGCAGTAGCATTTGCCGAAGGAAAACCTCTGGAGTTGATTGATATCTCTGGTATCCAAAGCCTTATTGCGCAAACAGGGTATCAAATATCGAAAGGTGTGCCTATTGTTGATCTGGATGGGGTAAAAGATATTTTAGAAAAAGGGTTAAGCTATTTTTCGTTTTGTGACCTTCAAGAAGACCTTGAACATGATTCGAGTGACCAGACGATCAGAGGAAAACTTGGCCTGTTACTTTTTCGGGAGGCAACAGATAATATGTGCTTTCCCGACTATACGGTGGAAGAACGTCAAACTTTGTTAAGCACCGCTCTTTATTATATGGAGCCTCTCAAGAGACAGGGTATATCGCAATCAAAGGGAAACGCTACAAAATTGCAAACATTTGTATGCTTATGGTGCTGTGCTCAAAGTGCATTCCTCTTAGGAAAACAAGAAGAGGCAGAAAAATATTATCAAGTCATATTTGGATGGAATGAACTACTGGATAGCGCATCAAAGAATAACGGGCTTACTGATTGTCTATATAGTCTGCTCGTGGATATGATTTCTTTTTATACGCTAACAGGGAAAATCGGACATGTGAGCTATCTTACACAGCATCCAGCCTACAAAAAAGTTCTACAGAAGAAAAAGGCATCGCTGTTATCTGACATTGAAACGACAATCGTTCCTCAAAAAGCAGAATACTGGTCACACCTGCTGCTTGAACTGGAAAACATCACCACCTCGCCGTGCTTTCATTTACTGGAAATTAACGAAGAAAAGATGTTTGGAGAAGACATTCTCTTTGATCAAGCCACTAAAACATACAGGACTGAGGCTATCACTAATCTATTTACGCCTACTCTCTGTAAGGTGGAACATCTCAACGGAGAAATCAATATAGTAGCCACCGGTGGAGAACTTTTGATGCCTATAATTCTGCAATAAAGTTCATTTTATAATATTTACATCCCATTTCCAATGAAAAACAAGAGGACAAGCCAATTACCATGGCTTGTCCCTTTGCTTGATATAGGTTGGTCGTTTCTACCACTCTAATTGTGGGCGGTTATTTCCACCACTGCGGTGGGCAGGCTGCGGGTGGGCAGGTTCTGCACATCCAGGGCCTTCTCCTGGCCCAGGGAGGAGAACACTTTGGCGCTCCCCTCGCTGCCGAACAGGATGGCCCGCTTGTCAAAGACGCACAGGCCCTCCACCGTCACCGGCACCGGGCAGCTGAGATAGGCCTGGAGCGTCACATGGTAGAAGAAGCGCATATCCACGGTGTAGAAGCCCCGGTTGAAGCTGACGGGCTCCACATCCACATAGACGTACAGCAGCTTGGCGCTGCCGCCCTTCACGGACAGGGCGCGGTTGATGATGTCCACACACTGCAGCTTGGGGTAAAACCGCAGGTCCTCGATGCAGTCCTTATCGCGGCAGGAATCAAAAATCTTCCTGGTATGGATGCAAACCGCCTCCCGGATGCCGCAGGAGTCCTCCACGGGACCGGGCATAACTTTCTCGGGCATTGCAATACCTCCTAATAAGTAGCTGGATGAAAGAGAGGCTCTTTCAATCCAGTGTATGCGCCCGGCTCCCATTGGTGCGGCGGCGGGGGAATTCGGACTATACAAACCC
>ERZ780228.960-NODE-960-length-21498-cov-11.840834_pt1 | contig 21498 bp, 17 predicted proteins | sample MGYA00511015_ERZ780228 | MGnify/ENA primary metagenome ERZ780228 (study PRJEB29588, sample SAMEA2161897) | human gut metagenome | biome: human gut; feature: human-associated habitat; material: faeces | place: Denmark | collected 2008/2010 ...
GCTCTCTCCCCCACCGCCTGCGGGCGGAGCCCCCTCCCAGAGGGGGCCAAGGGGTTATCCTCATTTCGCTTATAACCAAAGCCGCCCCGCCAGGCGTTACGTCTGACGGGGCGGGGTTTTCTCGTTACAGCACAAAAATTGCAGGGAAAAAGTTCAAAGCAAATTACTTGCGGCGCTTGCCCTTGCCGCCCTTGCGGGTGTTGGTCTTGGCAGCGGCGGTCTTGACGGCCTCGACGGCCTTCTCGGCAGCGGGCTTGGCAGCCTCAACAGCCTTCTCAACGACAGGCTCGGCAGCCTTGACGGCCTTCTCGACGACGGGCTTCGCAGCCTCGACGGTTTTCTCAACGACGGGCTCGGCAGCCTTAACGGCCTTCTCGACGACGGGCTTCGCAGCCTTGACAGCCTTCTCAGCGGCAGGCTTGGCAGCCTTGACAGCCTTCTCAGCGGCAGGCTTGGCAGCCTTGACGGCCTTCTCGACGACAGGCTCAGCAGCCTTGACGACCTCGGTGGCGGCCTTCTCGGCAGCGGCCTTGGCCTTAACGGTGGTGGCCTTCACGCTGGTCTTGGGCTTGCGGGTGACCTCGTTGATGGTCCAGAACTGGTTGTCACCGTTGACGTCAGCCCAGATCTGCAGCACGGTGCCGTTCTCGGTAGCCATGCCGGGGTCCAGCAGCTTGCCGGCCAGGTTGGACTTGATCTTGACGCGGCCATCGTTGGTAGGCTCCACGACCCACAGCTGGCTGGATGCCTGGGCACCCTCCCACTGGTGGACGCGGGTGCCGTCGCTGACGCCGCCCATGTCCAGATCCATCATCTTGCCGGTGAAGCGGTTCTGGATGCGGTAAACGCCGTCGCCTGCTGCGACGAAGTTCCACTGCTGCCACTCAAAGTTGGCGTTGTCCATCAGCTGGATCTTCGCGCCATTGTCAATGTTATAGTCAGCAACCTCAACGACCTTGCCGTTGGCGGCGCTGATGGTATAGAACTTACCCTCGGTAAGTACGGTCTGTGCAATCTTCTTCGGTGCCATATTTGTTCCTCCTATAGGTATATCATGTATATTATGCGGCAAATCTTGTTTGTAGTTTCCCTCATGCCGCGTGGTCAAACACCGCTTTTTGCGTGTCTACGTATCCTATTATAACCACTTTTTACCTTCCCGTCAACTTTTTGGCGCTGTTGCGGCATTTTGCACAAAAACCGCCGGGACGGCAGATGCTATCCCGGCAGTTTTGATTGATTTTATGCCGTTTTGCGGCTTTTTTCGACCTCTCTGCGTTTAAGAGTTCTCGGCAAAGTTGCCGGTGTACAGGCGGTAATAGCGGCCCTTCTGGGCGATCAGCTCGTCGTGGGTGCCGCGCTCAATGATACGGCCCTGCTCCAGCACCATGATGCAGTCCGAGTTGCGCACGGTGGACAAGCGGTGGGCAATGACGAAGGTCGTGCGGCCATACATCAGGCCGTCCATGCCGTCCTGCACAAGTTTCTCGGTGCGGGTGTCGATGGAGGACGTTGCCTCGTCCAGGATCAGCACCGGCGGGTCTGCGACAGCCGCACGGGCAATCGCCAGCAGCTGGCGCTGGCCCTGGCTCAGGTTCGTGCCGTCGCCGGTCAGCATCGTGTTGTAGCCGTCGGGCAGATGCTTGATGAAGGTATCCGCATTTGCGAGCTTCGCGGCGGCCATGCACTCCTCATCGGTAGCGGTCAGGCGGCCATAACGGATGTTCTCCATGACCGTGCCGGTGAACAGGTGGGTATCCTGCAGGACGATGCCCAGAGAGGAGCGCAGCGCGTCCTTCTCAATGGACTTGATGTCGTGGCCGTCGTACAGGATCTGGCCCTTCTGGATGTCGTAGAAGCGGTTGATAAGGTTCGTGATCGTCGTCTTGCCCGCGCCGGTGGAGCCGACAAAGGCGATCTTCTGCCCCGGACGGCCATACAGGTTGATGTCATGCAGGACGATCTTCTTCTCGTCGTAGCCGAAGTCCACATCCTTAAAGACGATGTCGCCCTCCAGCTTGGTGTACCGGGGCTTGCCGTCGGCATCCATGCGTTTCCACGCCCACATGCCGGTGGACTCGTTCGTCTCGGTGACAGTATCGTCCGCTTCGTACTTGGCGTGGACCAGGGTGATGTCGCCCTCGTTGACCTCGGGCTTTTCATCCAGCAGCGCAAAGATACGCGCACCGCCGGCCAGCGCCATAACGACGGAGTTCAGCTGCATGGAGATCTGGCTGATGGGCTGGTTGAACTGGCGGGTCAGCACAAGGAAGCTGGCGAGGCCGCCCAGCGTAAAGCCGCCGAAGCCGTTGATAGCCAGCGCACCGCCGAGGATGGCGCAGAACACGTAGGACAGGTTGCCCAGCTGGCCGTTGACGGGCATTGCTACCAGCGAATAGGAGTTTGCCTTGTCGGCGCTGTGGAACAGCTCATCGTTGAGCCTGTCGAACTCCTCAATGGCAATTTCCTCATGGCAAAAGACCTTGATGACCTTCTGGCCGTTCATCATTTCCTCAATGTAGCCGTTGACCTTGCCCAGCTCCTGCTGCTGCTTGATGAAGTATTTGCCGGAGTTGCCGGTCAGGTACTTCGTCGCCAGCAGCATAACGCCGACCATCGCGAGGGCCAGCACCGTCAGGGGGACGCTCAGATAGAGCATCGAGGCCAGCACGCCGACGAGGGTCACAACCGTGTTGACGAGCTGCGGCAGGCTCTGGCTGATCATCTGGCGCAGCGTGTCAATGTCGTTCGTGTAGACCGACATAATATCGCCGTGGGCGTGGGTATCAAAGTATTTGATGGGCAGCGTCTGCATGTGGGTGAACATCTCGTCACGCAGATCCTTCAGCGTGCCCTGGGTGATCCTTGCCATCAGGCGGTTCTGCACAAAGACAGCAGCGATGCCGACGCAGTAGATGACTGCCACGCGCAGGATAGCCGCGGCCAGGCCGCTGAAGTCCGTGCTGCCCGCCTTGAGCAGCGGCAGAATGTAGCTGTCGATCAGCGTCTGGGAGAACATGACGCCCTGCAGCTGGGCGAATACGGCCAGCAGAATGCAGCAGAGCACCACAATGACCTGTGCCTTATAGCGGCTCATGACATAGGCGAGGATGCGCTTGAACACCTTGCCGGGGTTTTCGACCTTGGGGCGGGGGCCATTGCTGCGCCCGCCGGGGCCGACCTTTACGACTTTAGGCTGCTGTGCCATTATGCCTCCCCTCCCTTCTCATCAAAGTCGCCGGAACCTTTGGTCTGGCTGTTGTAGACATCCTGGTAGATGGCATTTGTTTTCAGCAGGTTGGCCGGGGTGTCAAAGCCGCTGACCCTGCCGTTGTCGAGCACGAGGACCTTGTCCGCATTTTCCACGGAGGAAATGCGCTGGGCGATGATGAACACCGTCGTGCCGGGGATTTTTTCCGCAAACGAATGGCGGATCTTTGCGTCCGTCGCGGTATCGACGGCGGAGGTGGAGTCGTCCAGGATCAGGATGCGGGGCTTTTTCAGCAGTGCGCGGGCAATGCAGAGGCGCTGCTTCTGGCCGCCGGAGACATTGTTGCCGCCCTGCTCGATGTGGGTCTGGTACTTGTCGGGGAAGCGCTCGATAAATTCATCGGCGCAGGCCTGCTTGCAGGCGTCCTCGATCTCGGCGTCGGTGGCGTCGGGGTTGCCCCAGCGCAGGTTCTCGGCAATCGTGCCGCTGAACAGCTCGTTCTTCTGCAGCACCATGGCGACGTTGTTGCGCAGGGTGTCGAGGTCATATCTGCGCACATCAACGCCGCCGATGGTCACGCTGCCCTCGGTCACGTCGTACAGACGCGGCAGCAGCTGCACAAGGCTGGACTTAGCCGAACCGGTGCCGCCAATGATGCCGATGGTCTCGCCGGACTTGATGTCGAGGTCAATGTCCTCGAGGGCTTTCTCGCCATCCTTTTTATAGGCAAAGCTGACGTGGTCGAACTTGACGGAGCCGTCCCTGACCTCCATAACGGGATCCTCACCGTTCGTCAGGTCGGACTGCTCGTCCAGCACCTCGGCCACGCGCTTGGCGGAGGCTGCAGACATCGTGATCATGACGAACACCGTGGACAGCATCATCAGGCTCATAAGGATGTTCATGCAGTAGCTCAGCATGCTCATCAGGTCGCCGGTGGTGAAGGTCGTTGCGCCGGAGCTGACGATGAGCTGGGCACCGATCCAGGAGATGAGCAGGATGCAGCTGTAGACGGTCAGTTGCATGAGCGGGGCGTTCCAGGCCAGGATCAGCTCGGCACGCATCAGCAGATTGCGCACATTCTCGCTGGCCTTGCGGAACTTCTCGCCCTCAAACTTCTCGCGCACATAGGCCTTGACAACGCGGATGGCGGAGACATTCTCCTGCACGCTCTCGTTCAGGTCGTCGTACTTGCGGAATGCCTCGCCGAAGTACTTGGTGGCGCGGCTCATAATAAAGGCGAGCGCGCAGCCCAGCAGGATGACGGCGATCAAATAGATGTTTGCCAGCCGACGGTTGATCGTGTAGGACATGATCAGCGCCACGATCATGCTGGCGGGCGCACGCACCGACATGCGCAGAATCATCTGGTAGGCGTTCTGGATGTTGGTGACGTCGGTGGTCATGCGGGTGACCAGGCCCGCGGTGGAGTACTTGTCAATGTTGGCAAAGCTGAAGGTCTGGATGTTGCGGAACATGCCGCGGCGCAGGTTGCGGGCAAAGCCCGTGGCCGCGTGGGAGCCGGCCACCGCGCCCAGAATGCCGAACAGCAGGCCGAACAGCGCCGCGACGACCATCTGTGCGCCGACGGTGTAGATGACCTGCATATTGCCCGGCGTGACGCCGTTGTCAATGATGGAGGCCATCATCTTCGGGATGATCATTTCCATGATGACCTCCGCGATCATAAAGATCGGCGTCAGCACGGAGACCAGGCGGAAGCCCTTGGTTTCACGTCCGAGTGTTTTTAACAATTGGTATTTCCCCTCTCTTGTTTGGTATTTTCCTCTTGCAGGAAGTGCTGTGCGTTGCGCAGGGTCTGCTCCAGCACAGCGCGGGCCGCGGCGACCTGCTGCGGGTCAATGCCGCTTTGCAGGTCATCCTCAAACCGCGCAATGCTTGCCTCGATCTGCTTGTGACAGGCGCGGCCCTTCTCTGTGGCGATAAGGCGCTTTAAGCGGGCGTCTTTCGCCACGGCGCTGCGGGTGATGAAGCCATCCTGCTCCATGCCCTGCAGCATGGCGGTGACGCTGGAGCGGCGAATGTTGAACCACTGCTCAATGTCGCGCTGGTAGACGTCGCGGCCCTGGCGCTCGGCACGGACGATGTCGCCCAGCACCATGCCGCGCACGCCCGACAGCTCCGAGCTGACCTCGGCGTTGATGCGGGCATCCAGCGCACGGCGGATGAGCCGCGAGGTCTGGTTCAGCAGTGCGCCGAAGTGGACATCCGCGCAGCAGCCGCAGTCACAATGCGATGATTCGTGCATTTCTTCCCTCCTTTACGATTTTTGGGTCCAAGAAGTTAGATTTCGAATTGTTCGTTGTCTAACTGTTCGTTTGCGTACTTTACCAGTATAACACCGGATCGGGGAATGTCAAGAGGGACGGCGCAGAGTTTTTTGTATAGTGCAGCGGCAAACGGGCAGAGCCCCTCAGGCCTCGCAGGCTCGGCCAGCTCCCCACTTCGTGGGGCGCCTTTTGCGCGGGCTTTGCCCGCGAGAGCGCCTCCTCACGCAGTGGGGAGGTGGCCAAGCGAAGCGAAGGCCGGAGGGGCTCTATCCGTTCTCCGTCACCCTGCGCTTTCCCAGATCCACCGTAGGGGCGGATTCCATATCCGCCCGTGCCCGGCTGCCTTTATTCGCCGCTTTCCCGCTCCACCCCCAGATACGGCAGCACCTTTCCCAGTACCTCGGCGCACACCGGCCCGGAGAGAGCGCCGCCGCTCGTCGTCCAGCTGTGGGGTTCATCCAGGCAGACCAGCACAGCGACCTTGGGGTCGTCGATGGGCGCAACGGAGACAAAGCTCGCAATGCGCGCTCCCTCGTTGGCGCTGTCCAGCTTTTGGCTCGTGCCGCTCTTGCCGCCGATGCGGTAGCCCGCCAGCGCGGCCTGCTTTCCCGTGCCGCCTGTAACGACACCCTCCATCAGGCGGCACATCGTGGCTGAGGTTTCCGCGCTGATGACGCGGCGCTTCACCGTCGGCTGCACTTTCTTCACAACAGTGCCGTCAGGCGCCGTGATTTTCGCCACAACGTAGGGCTGCATCAGCTCGCCGCCGTTTACCACCGCACAGACTGCCGTGAGCATCTGCAGGTAGCTGACCTTGCTGCTCTGCCCGAACGAGCAGCTCGCCAGCTCCACCGGGCCCATCCGGTCCGCCGTGTAGTATTCGCTGCGCTTGACCTCGCCCGGCAGGTCGATGCCCGTGGCCTCCCGCAGGCCGAAGGCCGCAAAGTAATCGCAGAAGCGTTCTTTTCCAAGTCGCGCACCGATCTGGATAAAGCAGGGGTTGCAGCTGACAGCCAGCCCCCGGGCGAAGGTCTCGGTGCCGTGGATATGCCCGTTTGCGCAGCGGAACCGCGTGCCTGCGACGGTTATTTTACCCGCGCAGGTGAAATAGTCCGTGGCCTTACACGCCCCGGAGTCCAGCGCCGCCGACGCCGTGATGAGCTTGAACACGCTGCCCGGCTCATACAGGTCACTGATGGCCTTGTTGCGCCACTGTGCCTGCTGGGCCTTTTGCAGCGCGGCGCTGCGCTCCTCGCCGGTCAGGGCATTCACAGCGTCACGGACTTCCTTATTTATAAGGGTCCGCGGCGCGTTCGGGTCGTAGTCGGGCTGGCAGGACATCGCCAGCACGGCCCCGGTGTGGACGTCCATCACGATGCCGACGCCGCGCTCGGCCACATGATGCTCCGTCACAGCGGCGGACAGTGCGCTTTCGAGCCAGTGCTGAATGTTCGCGTCGATGGTCAGCGTCAGCGTGCTGCCGGGCACGGCGTCCACCAGCGTCTGGTAGTGCGTCGGCATATCGTAGCCCCAGGCGTTCTTGGCGGTCAGGATGCGCCCGTTCTGCCCGGTCAATTCGTCGTTGTAACGCAGCTCCAGCCCCCACAGGCCCGCGTTGTCCACGTCGGTAAAGCCTAAAATGCCGCCCATAAAATTTCCCTGCGGGTAGACGCGGCGGGTATCCTGCCGAATTTGTATGCCGTCCACACCGTTCGCCCGGCACCAGTCCCGCACAGCGTCGGCCATCGTCCTATCCACGCGGCGGCGCAGCAGGCAGTCGTTGGAGGTTCGCTGGCTGAATTTGGCCAGCGTATCGGCGTAGTCCAGCTCTAAAATTTTGCTCAACGCCCGCGCAGCCGGTTCTACGGCGTCGTCGGCCATCTCCCGCGGGGCGGCGCGGATGGTCCAGCAGGTCTCGCTGGCGGCCAGCAGCGTACCGTCGGCGGAATAGATCTCCCCGCGGGCGGCGGGCAGCGTGGCCCCGCGCAGCTGCTGGTCGGAGGCACGGGCAGCATAACCGTCGGCGTCCACCAATTGCAGCACGGCCAGCCGCCCTACCAGCCCGCCCAGGCACCCCACCGCCAGCACCGCCGCCAAAAGCCGCATGCGCAGGCGCATTTTTGTATTCTGCTGCGGCGTGATCGGACGCATAGCTCCTGCCCCCTTCCCCATAGAACAGCCTATGAGTGTTCCACTGGCAAAATGCTGAATTATCGCCGGAAAATTCTCTGTATTGTCGATTGACCGTTTAGACACATAAGGTGTATACTGTTAATAACAGATTTTGACATTTAATTATCAAAGTCCGAGAGAGCTATTTTTAAAGGAGGCAAACCCTATGGCTAGATTTACTTTACCCCGTGACCTTTACCACGGCCCCCACGCGCTGGAAGCGTTGAAAACGCTGCCCGGCAAGCGCGCCATGATCTGCGTCGGCGGCGGTTCGATGAAGCGCTTCGGCTTCCTGGACCGCGCCGAGGCCTACTTAAAAGAGGCCGGCATGGAGGTAGAGCTGTTTGAAGGCATCGAGCCTGACCCGTCCGTGGAGACGGTCATGAAGGGTGCTGCCGCCATGGAAAAGTTCCAGCCCGACTGGATCGTCGCAATCGGCGGCGGCTCCCCCATCGACGCAGCCAAGGCCATGTGGATCAAGTACGAGTACCCCGACATCACGTTTGAGGATATGTGCAAGGTGTTCGGCATCCCGCCGCTGCGCCGCAAGGCCCACTTCTGCGCTATCTCCTCCACCTCCGGTACGGCCACCGAGGTCACGGCCTTCTCGATCATCACCGATTACCAGAAGGGCATTAAGTACCCCATTGCCGACTTTGAGATCACGCCCGATGTCGCCATCGTTGACCCCGAGCTGGCCCACACGATGCCCAAAAAGCTCGTCGCCCACACCGGCATGGACGCCATGACCCACGCCATCGAGGCCTACGTCTCCACCGCGAACTGCGACTTTACCGACCCGCTGGCCCTGCACGCCATCGAGATGATCCAGGCGGATCTGGTCGGCAGCTACAACGGCGATATGGATAAGCGCGACGCGATGCACAATGCCCAGTGCCTGGCCGGTATGGCGTTCTCGAACGCGCTGCTCGGCATCGTACACAGCATGGCCCACAAGACCGGCGCGGCGTTTGCCGATTACGGCGCACACATCATCCACGGCGCAGCCAACGCCATGTACCTGCCCAAGGTCATCGCCTACAACGCGAAGGATCCCACCGCCAAGGCACGCTACGGCGTCATTGCCGACAAGATGCACCTGGGCGGCGGGAACGACGACGAGAAGGTCGCGCTGCTCATCCAGTATCTGCGCGGCATGAACGACGATTTGAACATTCCGCACTGCATCGGCCACTACGGCCCCGACTCCTACCCCGCCGAGCAGGGCTTTGTCCCCGAGAACGTATTCCTCGAGAGACTGCCCGAGATCGCAAAGAACGCGATTGCCGATGCCTGCACCGGCTCCAACCCGCGCCAGCCGACCCAGGAGGAGATGGAAAAGCTGCTGAAGTGCTGCTACTACGACACCGAGGTCGACTTCTAACCACCGCCCTTCTGCGGCCCCTGCAAGCCGCCGCATGATCTGTCCCGGCCACTAGCTTTTGTGGCCGGGGCTTTTTGCGCCGCAAAAGTGGGCAAAATCCTTGCGATTTGATTTTTGCGGATTTTTGCTGTACAGGGCGCGGCTACAGCGTTCGCGGGCATTTTTTGTACAAGTGTCAAATCCTTGATTTCGCATAGATTTTGCTGTATACTAATGGTAAAATCCAAGTAAAAGAGGATGGGAGTTTACCATGACAGCCACTGCAAAATCACAAGGTCCCCTGTTTACCAAGCGGGCGCTGTTCACCCTGATCTGGCCCCTGCTGCTGGAGCAGACATTAAGCGTCACGATGGGCATGGCTGACACGCTGATGGTCGCCGGTGTGGGTGAGGCCGCTGTCTCCAGCGTATCGCTGGTGGACAGCCTGAATATTTTGATTATTCAGATTTTGTCCGCGCTGGCTACCGGTGGTGCGGTCATTGCCAGCCAGTATCTGGGCCGCCGGGATGAGGAAAACGCCAGCCGCAGCGCCGCCCAGCTGTACAGCGTGCTGGGCATCTCTACGGTTGCGGTGGGTGTTGTCTGTATGCTGCTCTCCCGCCTGATCCTTCGGATGGTGTTCGGCAGCATTGATGAGGATGTCATGCGGTTTGCGCAGCAGTACTTCCTTATCAGTGCGGTGTCCTACCCCTTCATCGGCCTGTACAACGGCGGCGCGGCGCTGTTCCGCGCGCAGGGCAACAGCCGCATCAGTATGCTGGCCAGCCTTGTCATGAACGTCATCAACATTGCGGGCAACGCGCTGCTGATCTACGGTTTCGGCATGGGCGTTATCGGCGCGGCGCTGGCCACGCTGATCGGGCGTGTGTTCGCCGCGGTGTTCATCCTGTGGCAGAACCAGGACCTGCACAATCCCCTGCGCGTGCAGCGCTTCGCTGACCTGCGGCCCCGGCGCAGGCCCATCATGCAGATTTTGTCCATTGGCATCCCGTCGGGTCTGGAAAACGGCATGTTTCAGATCGGCAAGCTGTGTGTCAGCAGCCTGACGTCTACCTTAGGCACCTCGGCCATCGCGGCCAATGCCGTGGCAAACTCGGTCTCGACGCTGGCGAACATCCCCGGCAACACGATGAGCCTTGCCACGATCCCGGTCATCGGGCAGTGCCTTGGCGCAGGCGAGAAAAAGCAGGCGCAGCGCTATTCCGTCACGCTGCTGGGCATCGCCATCACGGGGCTGGCCGTCACGAACGCGGCGCTGTTCTTCCTGATGCCCGAGGTCGTGACATGGTTCAACCTCTCGGCGGAGGCATCCGCCATGTGTACCCACGTGGTCCACTGGTTCAACCTGTTCAGCATCTTCTTCTGGGCGACGAGCTTTACCCTGCCCAACGCCCTGCGCGCGGGCGGCGACGCCAAGTTTACGATGTCGGTCAGCATCGTCAGCATGTGGCTGTTCCGCGTGATTCTGAGCTATATCTTCGTTCTGCAGTTCCACTTAGGACTGACCGGCGTCTGGTTCGGTATGTTCATCGACTGGATCTGCCGCAGCCTGTGTTTCCTTGTGCGGTTTGCCCGCGGGAAATGGATGGAGCATAAGGTGATATAAGACGCAAAAAACTCCCTGCCCGGTGCGGACAGGGAGTTTTCTATTGTATGGCGCGGGAAATTACTCCACCATATACTCAAAATCAATACGGCCCAGCGCCACATCGGCGGCGGCGACCCGGATCTTCATGGAAGAACCCAGCATCCAGCTCTTGCCGGTCAGCGGGTCCAGCATGCTGACACCGTCGATGACCTGCGGTTCACCCTTGCAGAGCTGCGCGGCGGGGACAAAGCCCTCCACCGTGTTGTCCAGCTCGACAAAGACGCCGCGGGGCGTGATGCCGGCCACCGTGCCGGTGTAGACCTCACCGAGATGGTTGTGCATATACTCGGCCTTGTACAGGTCCTCGACATCGCGCTCAATGCGCACGGCGGCGACCTCCTGCTTGCTGGACTTCTCGCTGGCCTGCTGGGCAAACTCGTTGAAGTCGCGCTGCAGCTGGCTGGCGGAGACACCGTTCAGCATCTCGGTCAAAATACGATGAATCGCCAAATCGGGGTAGCGGCGGATGGGGCTGGTGAAGTGGGCGTAGTCCGCCAGCACCAGACCGTAGTGGCCCAGGGGCTGCGGGGCGTAGCGGGCCTTCTGCATGCTGCGCAGAATGCCGGTGTGGACGGGGATCTGGATGGGCTGGCCGCGGGTCTCGTCCAGCAGGGCCGCCAGCTCGAGCTGCGTCGGGATGGGGTTCTTGAACTTGGCGTTCAGGCCGCAGGCCAACAGCGTGGCGGACAGCTTCTCCATCTTCTCGGCGTCGGGGGCCTCGTGCACGCGGTAGACGAACGGGGCCTTGTTCGTGCGGCCCGCGTTGGCGGCGCACTGGTTCGCCAGCAGCATGAACTCCTCGATCATGCACTCGGACGTACCGCGGTCACGCTTGACAATGTCGATGCAGCGTCCGTTCTCGTCCATGACGAGCTTAGCCTCGTTGGACTCGATATCCATGGCGCCGCGGGCCTTGCGCAGGACCAGGCGCTTGCGGTACAGCTCGTCCATCGTGGGCAGCTGGTCAAGCACAGCCTCATACTTCGTCTTGAGTTCGGTCAGGTCGGCGTCTGTTTCAGATTCCGGGGGCTCCAGCAGGGCGTTGATCTCCTTGTACACGCCCTTGACGCGGCTGCAGATGACGCTCTTGACGAACTTGTAGCTGCGGATCTCGCCGTTCTCGTCCAGTCGCATCAGACAGGAGAACGCCAGGCGGTCCTCGCCCTCGTTCAGCGAGCAGATGCCGTTGGACAGCTGGGTCGGCAGCATCGGGATGACCTTGTCGGCGTAGTAAATGCTCGTCGCGCGCTCGAACGCTTCCTCATTCAGCGCGGAGCCTGGGCGGACATAATGGCTGACGTCGGCAATGTGAACGCCCAGCTCGTAGCCGTCGTCCAGCTTCTGCAGGCTGATGGCGTCGTCGATGTCCTTCGTCTCGGCGGAGTCAATCGTGAAGATGGGAATGCCGCGCAGGTCCAGGCGCTTCGCGGCCTCGGCGGGGTCAATCGTGGCGTTGTCGTACGCGCGGGCCTCCTCCAGCACCTCCGGCGGGAACTCCTGGCGGACGCTGCGGCCATACAGGATGGCCTTGGCGCACTCGGACGCATAGTCGGAGGAACCGAATTTCTCGACAACGGCGGCGCGGTGGTCGCTGTGGCGGTTGCCGCGGTGGGTGATGAGGAAGCCGACCTTGTCGCCCAGGTGCACGCCCTCGCTTCCCTGCTTGGCCAGCAGGAACTTCACGTCGCGGCAGCCGTCCGGCTCCACGGCCATGCGGCCATCCTCGGACAGGCAGACCGTGCCCGCAAAGCGGTTGTTCGGAACCGTGACCTCGACGACCTCGCCCTCGGAGGAGCCCTCCACGCGCGGGTGGTCGAACAGCTTGACGTTGATCTTATCGTTGGGCATTGCGCCGTGCAGCGCGCGGCCCGGGATGAAGATGTCGCCCTCGCCGTCGTCGCGGCTGGCAAAGCCGAAGCGCGCGGCCAGCTTGACGAGCGTGCAGGGAATCGTGTTGGGGGCTGCAGCGTTCTCATAGGTCGCAAAGCCGGGCACATAGGTGCCGTTGCGCATCGACAGCTCGCCGGTGGCGACCATAGCGGAAACGGTGGTGCGCAGGCGGGAGTTGTCCACCTGCAGGTTGTTCTGCAGTTCGCGCAGCGTCATGGGACGGCGCTTGACCGCGTTTAAAATAGATTTCTGTAACGGTGTCATAGTTGCTCCTTTAATTTACGTCGCACCGCCATCCGACGGTGCCCTACCCTTATATACATCCACAAAAAACGGCCCGCCGGGGCGCTGCTTACAAAGCCAAAGCGCTTGGCGGACCCTTTTCATCTTTGTTACCCTGCCAAAATCACAGGCGTGCGCTCAAAACGCAGACGACCAGCGTGACGACAAAGAAAACGACGCCGCAGATCTTGGTCAGCTTGGCCAGCTTGGCGTCCACGCCGCGCTCACGGCCTGCTGCCATCGTGGCGGAGCTTTCGCCCATGATCGCGCCGGACAGGCCCTGGCCCTTCTGCTCCTGCGCGAGGGTGAAAACAACGATCAACACGGACACGGCGATGAGGACGACGCCGAGAACGATCTCATACCAGTTCATTAGATTAGCACTCCTTCTATTTCTATCCACGCCGTCGTGACGTGAAAAGTCTCATGCACCGTACAGTATAGCATAGTTTGCCGCACGTTGCAAGCGCTTTTTTCACGTTTTGGGTGTAAAATCAGTTTTGCAGCGCAATTTGTTCGCCCTGCACCAGCGGATAGCGGACCAGCCTGTCCCCGTCAAGGTTTTCCCGGTGCATATCGACGGCAGTGATCTGGTGGTTGCCGTAGGTCGTGTAGTAGTAAATGCCCTTGTCAGCGTTGCAGCAGCTTGTGTAAAGCGTGATCTCGTACTTGCCGCCATCCAGCTCACAGCAGCCGCGCTGCTGCTCGACAGCGTGCAGGATGTGGAAGAACTGCCCGACGCTCTCGGCCTCGCTGCTGCCGGATTTCGCGTTCATCCGCACAAAGGCCGCACGCACAAAGCGGGACTGGCTGGACAGATCGCCCGGCAGGCCCAGTGCGCCGAGGCCGCGGCTGTAGACGGGCAGGTCAAGGCCGTCCGCAAACGCAACCGCAGGCGTGCGCGGCGAGAGTGCGCGGTAGTTGTTCAGTGCGAAAAGCTGCTGCGGGAACGGCGGATTGTTCGTCAGTACACCGACGGGGTTATCGTAGATGTGCAGGCCGTCGGCGGTGGACTCCACCACGATGCTCCCCGTTTTGTCGGCAATGAGCCAGTGCAGCTGCGCGAGGGGCAGCTGCTCACTGAACGGGATATTGACGATGTTGGTTTTTGCAAGCAGCGTGCGCACCTCGGCCAGCGTCGCACAGCTGCCCAGCAGCCAGGGGATCAACTCAAACTGGGCGACGTTGCTTTTGCCATCCTGCGCCGGGTGGTAGACTGCATTGCCGACAAAGTTCAGCCCTGCGATGCCCAGGCCCTTCTCATTGACGGCGTCATAGTAGAGGGGGTACTCCCCCGCCACGTAGGCCATGCCGATCATCGCATATTTTGTGCGGAAGTCCCCCATGCAGCGCAGGCTAAACGGGTAGGCCCGCGGCGTGATCGTGACCTCGTCACCGTAGGAAAATTCATAATCGAGATTGCGGCCAAAGTAGAAACTGTCGGTTGTATAGGTTGCAGCTGTACACATGGTAAACACCCCTTTAATTATAATAGATGCAGCGCGGCCTTCCTGCGTCGAGAGTGTAAGGGCGGACATGGTTCGCCCGCGGCACATAGCGGCTGCCGCAAGGTTCACGGGTCGATGGTGAGCATCGGCCCCTGCATTTTCAGTGTGGTTTATATTGTACCACACCCTGCGCGGGATAATCCACCGCCAAATTGTAAACAATGCGTCCTTGCCGAATCCAACATCATCGCAAAAAAGCTTGCGGCGTATAAAAATCTCCCGGTAACAGAAGTGAAATTACCGGGAGAAGGAGGGGAAAAAAACGCTGCAAACCCCGAAAAAAGGCTTGCAGCGGTGCTTTCTGGAGTCCCAGAGAGGATTTGAACCTCCGGCCCCACGCTTAGGAGTATGGCTTACCATGTGATACACGGTTCGGATGTAACTTCCAATATCATCCCTTACGCAGAATGACTTGTAGTAAACGAACTTTATGGTGCAAAACACCTATTCTGACGCAGTTTTATGTGTCCGTTGGGTGGTCCTATTAGCAAATTCTTAGCAAGAGGACACCCAGCCAAAGCCGATTGCTACTGCCATTCTCCACTCCCTTAGTCAAAATGACAAGGCAAATACATGGAGGTTACTATGGACAAGAAAGAGAAAAAGTCACTGCCGGAACCGCGCACATATACCGTGGAACAGATTGCGGCCATGCTCAACATCGGTCGCACAACCGCATATCAGCTCGTCAAGCAGGAGGAGTTCAGGATCGTCCGCATAGGCAATGCGATCCGCGTTTCCAAGAAATCTTTTGACGAGTGGCTGGAAAGTTTAGAATTGTGAATATCGCAAGAAACGCCGTAGGCTCAAAAAACCTATGGCGTTTTTTTATACCCATTTTTGAAGGAGGCTGGCAATGAAACTGACAGAAGCAGAAATGAGGATGGTGTTTCAGATTGAAAGTACCAATCAGAACGCCGCCCTGAATGAGATTTACATGACATGGCGCTATGCGCCGAACCCGGCAACGAAAGAAACGGCGGAAGGCCTTCTGGACAAGCTCCGCCCACTGTCGGATCAGGAGTGCATGGATTTGATCCGCAAGGTGCAGGCCGAATACCGTCTGCCAGAGAAAGCCCGCACCATCGGAGAAATGCTGGCAGAAGCCAGGCAGCGATCCGGGGCGCAGAAGTTATCTGGCCATGACATTATGGCTTTAGAGCGTTTCGACCCGGCGACCAGACACATGATTGTCTTTGATGTTCTTACCCATGACTCGCCTGTTGGCTGGAAGGGTGAGAAAATGCGCCTGTTCCTGACTGACGCCGGATACAGCAAGGCTTTGGAAAATCAGGAAAAGGGACATATCAAAATCCGTAACCATGCGAAGGTGCTTTCCGGCGATCTCCACTATGACCATAAAGACCGTGAGAGGTAGCCGCCCCAAACTGTATCAAAATCAGCGGAAAATCTTCTGTTTCTTCCTCCGTGGCTTGCGTTCTGAACAGAGCGTGGATGTTTTCCCATGCGGGAGGCTATGGAGGCATACAGACGGGTAAACCGCTCAAAATCAACACTTTTTATTTTCACAGGAAGGAGGTGCGAAGATGGCTGTTTTTCGTATTGAAAAGACCCGTGATTATACGGTCATGTCGAACCATCACTTGAAAGATCGAACGCTGACCCTGAAATCCAAAGGGCTGCTGTCCATGATGTTGTCACTCCCTGATGAGTGGAATTACACCACCAGAGGTCTTGCGGCGATCTGCCGGGAAGGTGTGGACAGCATCGGTGCGGCATTGAAGGAGCTGGAAAACCACGGGTATATCCGGCGCACCCAGCTTCGGGATGAAAAAGGCAAGATCACGGATACCGAGTATGTCATTTACGAAATGCCTCAGTGCGAACCGCCGTCAAGCCCAGGTACGCCTTTACCGGGTACGGCAAAGCCATATACGGAAAACCCGGATATGGGTATCCCGGATACGGCGGAACCGTGTACGGAAAACCCCGCACAATTAAATACTAATCAAACAAAGACTGATTTATCAAGTACGGAGATATCAAATCCTATCCCATCAAATCCCCCTACCCCCGCAGGGGCAAGGATGGGAATGGATCGGATGGGAGCCAGAGAATGTTATCGTGAAGTGATTTTGGACAACATCGAGTACAGCTATCTGGTGCAGGACAGCCATATCGACCGTGAGCAGCTTGACGAAATCGTTGACCTGATCGTGGATACCGTATGTTCTGCCCGCAAAGTCATCCGCATTGCCGGAGATGATTATCCGGCAGAGGTGGTAAAGTCCCGGTTTATGAAGCTGGACAGTTCCCATGTTCAGTATGTCATGGACTGTATGAAGGACAACACCACCTATGTCCGCAATATCAAGAAATACCTTCTGGCGGCGCTGTATAACGCCCCGACCACCATCAACAGCTACTATTCTTCCCTGGTGCAGCACGATATGTACGGGGACGGGCAAAGGGGGCGAGGCTAAATGCAGGAGGAAGTAACGCGGGGCGCCGTAACGCTCATTGTTGACGGAGCCAAGCTAAGCGAGCAAGTCTTTGAAAAGGCCGTCAAAAAGTTCCTGGAGGAAATCCAGAAAAGCCAGAAGCCAAAAATCTACCGCGGCAGGCAGAGCCTTAAACAGCTTGCCAGCCAGAACGCCGGTCTTGCCAATATCGAGATCAGTGACAAGAATATCAAGGCTTTCTCCCGTGTGGCGAAGAAATACCATGTGGATTTTGCCTTGAAGAAGGACACCGCCGCAGAGCAGCCCCGTTACCTGGTCTTTTTCAAAAGCCGGGACGCGGATGCCATCACAGCGGCATTTCAGGAGTTTGCCAGCCGGAAAATGAGCCGTGAGGAAAAGCCCTCCATCCGGGAACGGCTGACCCAGGCGAAGGAACAGGCGGCGGAGAAAGTGGAACACCGCACCATTGACCGGGAGAAAGTAAAGGTCAAAGATCGGAGCGTGCAGAGATGAACATGAAAAAACTGTTTTTGCTGAACCTTCCGTATCTTCTGTTCGTATATCCCTTCGATAAGTTGGCACAGGCTTTCCGGCTTGCACCCGGTGCTGACCTTTCTGGCAAGCTGCTTTCCATTGGGGACGGCTTCACGGCAGCCCTTTCCTCCCCGTGGCTCAGTTTCCATCCCACGGACCTGCTGATCGGCATAGCGGGTGCGGTGATCCTTCGCATGGCGGTCTACCTGAAAGGCAAGAACGCTAAGAAGTATCGCCACGGGATCGAGTATGGTTCTGCCCGCTGGGGTACGGCAGCAGATATCGCTCCCTACATGGACAAGGACTTTTTCCAGAACATCCCCATGACGCAGACGGAACGGATTACGATGGCGAGCCGTCCAAAGCAGCCGAAGTATGCCAGAAATAAAAACATTCTGGTGATCGGCGGTTCCGGCAGCGGCAAGACGCGGTTCTTCTGTAAGCCGTCGCTGCTGCAAGCTCATTCGTCCTATGTCTGCACTGATCCGAAAGGAACCTTGCTGCCGGAGATCGGCGCTTTCCTGGAACGGAAGAAATACCGTATCAAGTGCCTCAACCTGATAAACTTCCGAAAATCCATGAAATACAATCCGCTGGCTTATATCCGATCAGAGAAGGAAAAGATGGACGATATGCTTTCAAATATGTCGATGCCAATGGGCAGGTGCAATTTGTTTATAGCTGGAAACTTGAAAAGACTGATAAAACGCCAACGGGAAAACGTGATGATATTTCTCTGCGTGAAAAGGAGAAGATGATCCAGAGAGATTTGTATGACGGGATTGTTCCAAACGGCGGTGAAATGACGGTCCTCCAGCTCATAGAGAAATATGTGCTGCAAAAGACAGGGGTTCGCCATAATACCGAAGCAGGATATAAAACGGTAATCAACATTATCAAGAAGGATAGCTTTGGTAAGCAGCGGATTGACAGAGTAAAGATATCCGATGCGAGAGCCTGGCTTATCAAGCTGCAGAAGGATGGCAGGAGTTATAGTTCCATTCATTCCATCCGTGGTGTTGTGAGGCCTGCATTTCAGATGGCGGTCGATGATGATTTGTTACGCAAAAATCCATTTGAGTTTCAGCTTGCTACGGTTATTGTCAATGACAGCGTAACAAGAGAAGCAATTACACGAAAACAAGAACGAGTATTTTTAGAGTTTGTAAAGAACGATAAGCATTTTTCAAAATACTATGAGGGTATCTATATCCTGTTCAAAACTGGACTTCGTATTTCTGAGTTCGTTGGGCTGACGACCCAGGACATTGATCTGAAAAAGCGAACGATTGATGTGAACCATCAGTTGCAGCGGACCCGGACGATGGAGTATGTGATTGAGGATACAAAGACCAATGCCGGTACGAGGGTTCTTCCTATGACGGATGATGTTTACGAGTGCTTCAAGAGCATTTTGGAAAACAGACCGAAGCCAAAGGTGGAGCCGATGATTGGTGGAAGAATGGGTTTTCTGTATCTGGATAAGAACGACCGTCCAATGGTAGCCATGCACTGGGAAAAATACTTCCAGCATATTTGCCAGAAGTACAATAACCTTTACAGAGTGCAAATGCCAAAGGTCACGCCTCATGTGTGCAGGCACACTTATTGTTCTAACATGGCTAAGAGTGGCATGAACCCTAAAACCCTACAATACCTCATGGGACATTCGGATATCGGAGTTACCTTGAACACCTACACCCATCTGGCCTTTGAGGACGCCGAAAACGAGCTGAAACGGGTCGTAAATGGCGAGTAGTAAAACCGTGAAATCGAGATAAAATTACTACTTTTTGTACTACTTTTGGGGTCAAAGATATACCAACTTATGCTACGATATGCCACGGCAACAAAGAAATGCCAATCACCTAAAAACCTTGATATATCAAGGAAATCAAGCAAAATCAAGGAGTTTAAGATAGATGATTAAAATACTTTTCATTTGCCACGGCAACATCTGCCGCAGTCCGATGGCGGAGTTTGTGATGAAGGATATGGCCGCTAAAGCCGGGGCGGGGGAGCGGTTCGTCATTGACTCTGCGGCGACAAGCACCGAGGAGCTCGGCAACCCGGTCTACCCACCGGCGCGGCGGGAGCTGGCGGCGCACGGCGTGGTCTGCGGGCCGCACACGGCGCGGCAGATGACGCGGGCGGACTACGACAAATACGACCTGCTCATCGGGATGGACAGCGCCAACATCCGCAATATGACCCGCATCTGCGGCGGCGACCCGGCGGGCAAAATCTACCGTCTGCTCGACTACACCGCCCGCCCCGGCGACGTGGCCGACCCGTGGTACACGGGTGATTTTTCGGCCACCTGGCGGGACGTTGCGGAAGGCTGCCGCGGTCTTTTGAAGGCAATCACCTCGCAAGCCATGTAAAAACATTGCATTTATGTGCGATATGTGCTATGATATTAAAGGATTATTTCCATCCAGTCAAGTTCAATCCGAAAGGAAAGAGTGTATACAATGGGAAAATACTTTGGTACTGACGGCTTCCGCGGGGAGGCCGGTGTCACCTTGACCGCCGACCATGCCTACAAGGTTGGCCGCTTCCTCGGTTGGTATTACGGTATGCTGCGCCAGCGCAACGGCGAGGCCACCACGCCGCGCATCGTCATCGGCAAAGATACCCGCCGCAGCTCCTACATGTTTGAGTACAGCCTCGTCGCAGGCCTGACGGCTTCCGGCGCGGATGCCTACCTGCTGCATGTCACCACCACGCCCAGCGTCGCATATATTGCCCGCGTGGACGACTTTGACTGCGGCATCATGATCTCCGCCAGCCACAACCCCTATTATGACAACGGCATCAAGCTCATCGACTGCTACGGCGAGAAGATGGACGAGGAAACGCTGCTGCTCGTCGAGGATTACCTCGACGGCAAGCTGCACGTCTTTGACCAGGATTGGCCCGAGCTGCCGTTTGCCAGCCGCGACCATGTCGGCTGCACCGTCGATTACGTCAGCGGACGCAACCGCTACATGGGATACCTGATCTCTCTGGGTATTTACTCCTTCAAGGGGGTCAAGGTCGGCCTGGACTGCGCCAACGGTTCCAGCTGGAACATTGCCAAGAGCATTTTTGATGCTCTCGGTGCAGACACCTACGTCATCAACAACAAGCCCAACGGCCTGAACATCAACCTGAACGCCGGCTCCACCCATATTGAGGGTCTGCAGAAGTTCGTCGTCGAGAATCACCTCGACATCGGCTTTGCCTACGACGGCGACGCCGACCGCTGCCTTGCCGTGGACGAAAACGGCGAAGTCATCGACGGCGACTTCATCATGGCAATCTGCGGCCTCGATATGAAGAGCCGCGGTAAGCTGAATAAGGACTGCATCGTCGGCACCATCATGACGAACCTCGGCTTTGTAAAGTGCTGCGAAGCAAACGGCATCCACTTTGAAGCGACGAAGGTCGGCGATCGTTACGTGCTGGAAGAAATGCTGCTTGAAAACTACAGCTTCGGCGGCGAGCAGAGCGGCCACGTCATTTTCCGCGATTTCGCAACGACCGGCGACGGCCAGCTGACGGCGGCGCAGCTTTTGAGCATCTTAAAGCAGCGCGAAGCAAAGCTTTCTTCCCTCAAGACCGTCATGGAGCGTTACCCGCAGACGATGGTGAATATCAAGGTCTCGCCGGAGGGCAAGCTGGCGTTCCACACTGACCCGAAGGTGAAGAAGGCTATTCAGCAGGCAACCGCAACGCTGAACGGCGAAGGCCGCGTCATTGTGCGCCCGTCCGGCACAGAGCCGCTGCTGCGCGTCATGGTGGAAGGCAGAGATTTGACGCTGATTGAAAAGCTTGCAAACGATATTTCTGAAGTGATTAAGGAAGAATTGGTCTGATGAGAGCAGCAAACTGGAAAGACTATGAATTGATTGATACCGGCTCCGGCGAGCGGTTGGAGCGGTGGGGAGACATTCTCCTCATCCGCCCCGATCCGCAGATTATCTGGAAGTCGGAGAAAAAAGATCCCCGTTGGCGTTCCGCTCACGCGCGCTATAAGCGTTCCTCTACGGGCGGCGGCAAATGGGAGGTTTATAAAAAGCTGCCGGACGTGTGGAAAATCACGCGCGGCGACCTCACGTTCCGCTTAAAGCCCATGGGCTTTAAACACACGGGCGTTTTCCCGGCGCAGGC